>JAABUP010000774.1_pt1 | contig 69084 bp, 65 predicted proteins | sample 5559201 | NCBI WGS metagenome assembly JAABUP01 (sample SAMN10711887, study PRJNA513373) | rock metagenome | isolation source: Antarctica rocks | place: Antarctica
TGACAGGTGGAGTGCCAGCTGCTGCTGCACTTGGTGATATCGACGTCATGCTGAACTCCGTGCCTGCTGGACTTGGTATTGGTGCTACTGAAGCAGAACGATTTGGATTGATGGAGAGAGCCTTAGGAACGTTTTGACGCGACGCTATAACGCCAGCAACAACTCCAGCGGCATCTCCAGCGGGAGAATTTTGAATGGTTCCAGCCGCTGGAACTTGAGTAGCTTGCGGCAGTGGTGAACTTGGAGAAGGCCCAGTCGCCTGGAGAACGTGCGCAGAAGTCTCTGCTTGGTCACCAAAGGGGTCACTTGCGCTGCTGGGGTACTTCTGCACAGGGCCTCCATCGCGTTCGCTACCACTTGGCAATTCTGCTGCAGGCAAACTGTGTTGAGCACCAGCGGCGGCCATAGCAGTGGGTGCAGAGACCGTAGCCAGCACATTGCCGCTCCTCCTCCTCCCGCCAAGATCCGGCGAGAACTGTGTGACAGGTCTCAAGCTAAGCCTTGGAGCGTTCGCAGAGGTTCTGGCCGTTCTTGTGCTGGACGCTCTTCCAGCTCCCAAGGCCATCGAATCATTGCTGAAGGCACTCTTCTCGTCATCTGTCTTTTCATAGGATTCATTGCGCTTCTTCTTGCGGCGGTAGCAGAAGAAGACCAGGCCAAGTATTGCACCAATACCTAGGAGCAAGCCGAGCGCCAAGCCTGCTTTTGCACCACCTGACATGCCACCGCTCGTGGTATTTGAGACTGCAGCAGGTGTGGCGCTGGGAGAGGTTGCGGCAGATGCTGCAGTGAAAGGAGACGAAGATGATCCAACGTTTGATGATGTCGATGAAAGCGCAGAGGGGGATGATGTAGATGCAGGTAGTACTGAGCTCCTCAATGACGTTGTTGATGATACAGTCGACGAGGGTGTATGCGAGCTTGATGGCGCTGCAGAAGCGATTGGATCTATGGTCGAAGATGGAGCGCTGGAAGGAGCAGCACTCATTTGATCTGCCGACGTGGTTTCGGACTGAGCGACAACCGACTCACTGCTTGATATAGCACTCGGTGCAGCACTCAATATAGGCTGAGGGCTCGCAGAGGGTGGTGGTAAGTCCGTATGTGTTTGCTGAATTGGAGGGCCGACCACGGGCCCCATTGTAGTATACCCTCCAACTGGTCCATCAAATGTTTGAGCCGCCGTCACGTAAACAACGGATACGATGGTCGCGACATTAGGCGATCCTGGCTCAGGTGGCGCATCCTTGTTGTTGTGATTTGGTTGTTGGTGTTGATTGTCATCCATTCCATGTTGTCGCCGATGAAAATGTTTGTGATGAGGCATATTCGATGAGATGGGACCGAAGTCTGATTGGGTTGATCTTTGTAGTCTGGCTACCTGCGGTCGATAAAGGTGTAAGCGCAGCCTGAAATGAAACTGCGTCTGTCAGAGCGGTCGATGTTTAGCAATGTTTGGCGCAGTGCGGTTAAGTGAATAGGACTGGACTTACCACCCGCTTGCCCTCAAATGAATGTTTAGAGTACTTGGATTATGACCTTGGCATAAAGAGTGAATGCGGTCATTGAACGTCGATAAAAGAGGGACGACGATCAATGGTACCGCAGCAGTAAGGAATGTATCTTTTGGAAGGAGAACGGTTGTTGTCGCGCGAAGATGAGGAAAATGCGGGCGCTGAACAGATGAAATTAGGGGTGCCGCCGTAGATATCGCTACAGGTCATCCGGTGTCGCGGATTCAATTTGCTGGAGTTTGGACCTGACTTTACCTTTATCCAGCCTAGTGTCCACGCGGGGATTGCCCGCTGCTTGACCTTCTACCCAGGTTAATCCTCGTCATCTTTCAGGGGTTACAGCAAATCATCATACGTGTACCTTGTCGAGTCGACTTCTTGCAGAAATTGGCTGAAGCAGCGCACCGCCCTATCATCATCGAAGTTGCTGCAATGCCAAAAATTCTGTGATACCTTTCAATAATAAGTGGAAGCGAATGATTTCTACCCAACAACATAGCCCGAAACGCGCCGAGACTTCGTACTGTGTACTACTTACGATGACAGCAGACCACACCGGTGGTCCTCTGCCTACGAGTACAGCCATCGGCGAGGAATCTGTGAAACTTTAATGCAGATTTTACATTTGATTGGAAGGATAGATCAATGCGGCTTGACCATTGGCACACTATGTACTTGGTGCATCTTCGGACCTCCGCTCACTACATCCTCTATCCAAGAGGAACATCTCAGTCCTTTATAGGCGCGGCATGTCCTCTGAAGGATGATCAGATAGCGTAAGAGGAAGGGAGATGACTTGGAGTCCTGTGGTCAGAATTTTCCGTGGAAGACCTGTGGAAGGCGATTGAGAGTCATTGTGGTGGAAGGTGCATCGGAGTTTCATTCGGCCATGAATGGATGCTTCAAAACCTTCGTTGCGTTTATCAGCATCTATCCCATGCTTAATTTTCACTCGTGACGGATACCTACTTCTGCGGCGACAAGCCGATCGCTGCTTTGATAACGTATAAGCTTACTGACCAAGTCTATAGCATCTTCAGGTACATTCGGTAGCAGCTCTGTCCACGGCTTAGGTGGAAAGTCATAAAAATCCATCTTTCCCCAGTCTGGAAATTTTGCAGCTTCCTGCAATCTACGCTTCAGTAGAGTAGTCCAGAAATTAATCAACGATGAACTTACCGGCCAGATGTCCAGATTTGGCGTCCCTAAAGTCTTGAAGATAGATTGTATGAGAGCCAGCTCGCTACCTAGTGGTCCTGAATCGAACAATGTTCTGTTGCTTAGTCTGACTGCCTCTGCAACGACGCATCCCGCAGCCCAAATGTCCAGGGAGCAATCGTAAGCTGCATGGCCAAACAGCAGCTCCGGTGGACGATAAGATGTCGTGCCAACATCTGTGATCTTGTGCTTTGCCGGCTCTGATGCTTTGTCATTCGGTGACCAGGCAATGCCGAAGTCTGCCAGATAGGCTGGTCCCGACGGCGACGCAAGTAGAAGGTTGGATGGCTTGAGGTCTCGATGGATGATTCCCAGCGAGTGCAGATGAGTGAGCGCCGAGAACGTGGCCCTCAGGTGTGACTTAACTTGATATAGCGTCAACACTTTTTGACGAAGCAGCTCTTCCAGATCGTGCGGCATGAAAGGAAAGACCAGAACATGACATCCACCGGGCTGTCTGAAGGTCTCAAGGAGAGCAATTACGTGCGAGCCGGCGCACTCCTGAAGAATCCTGCCTTCTCGTTCCGAGTTGTGTGGTGGAGTCATCGCCGAAGGTCTTGTAAGTTTCAAAGCAACCACTTTGCCTTTGGTGTCTCTTGCTTCATAAACAGTCGAGCAGAGGCCATCTCTGTGGTAGATAGCATTGATATAGCATCCGATAGTTGAGCCGGTCGTAACCGAATTATCGATGTAGTCTTGCTCTCTATCCGTGTTATGGAGAACCTTGGACGCAGTATTTGGATATCTATTGGTTACGGCTTGGCAGGATTGCTCGTACTCTTCCTTTCCGATTCATGAGTGATGCAAGCAGGCTTCATGGATTTTGAATCTACTAGTTGACGTACCTTGGACTTGGCATTGCAGTAAGCCTCCTCCTCCACTGATTTGGCTTCTGTCTGTGCTTGAGATGGATCCGCCGACGGAAATGCCGCTCGATACGATGATGCACTGCACAAGTGAGCAGGATAAGCAAGAATGTACATAGATCTTGATCTAGTGATGCGAGACCGACCATCACGCAGTTAAGATGATGGCGACATGGAGAGACTTGCATATTGACGATATTAAACAGCCTATCAGAAAAGCTAACGCTGGACTGCCATGTCGATTGCGAAGACATGGCAGACTTGAGCACCGGTAATGGGACTAGTCTCCAAGCATGAAATTACGGTGTTCACCTTCTAACAGGAGCCCGCATGTTGAAGCTGAGCTTCATCGTAGAAAGCGTATCATGCAAATGCAGTCACGGGTAGTGAGTGGGTAGTGAGTAAGCAACAACTGCAAAAGATCGCACAGCACCGCAGAGGATAGCGTTAGGATCCCTTGATATTGTGGTATGTTGCCATGAAAGTTCATGAAGTCTTGCGGTGTCAGCCAGACTACGGAGTGGTGACTTCCTACAAGCTACAGAGTAAGTGTATGTGATCGATCATCATCAAACCCCGGCTCTTCCGCGAGCTGTAAGACTCACCCTTTCTCTTCTGCGCCAGCCATGATCTCGCCGATGAGCTGTGCACGGTAGTCTGTACTGCTGCAATTGTGCTCTTTGAACATGGAAATGTCGCGTCAAGAATATCCAGCGCTGCTGGTAAGTGTTTATGCTTGCCGTCAGCCCAGACGCCATGTGCGCATCCGCTGATCTTCTGCAGACCTCCCTGCAACCGGGCCAGGCGGTCACGGTGTTGAACGACCGAGTTAGACTTATTGGAAAGATTAATTCAGACATTGCGGACTGGCTTCAGGTACTACAAATGTGACCAATTATCGAAGTTCACGCTCATTCGCGAGTAGGAGCGACGACGAATTGAAGAACTCTACGTCCAAGGATTGAGGAAGCTCGCAAGCAGGAAACAACAAGATGGAGCATCGGAACTTGGGTAATGCTCATCGTTCCGTATCATCTTGGGTGATACTGACGCTCATTAGTATATTTCAGACGCCATGGCAGAGCATCGTCAGCTCGACGGAGTCGCTCGCTGCATCCCACAACATGCTTGCCCAAAAGATCGAGGCGGACGTCGAGCGGCCATTGAGAGACTTCTCTACGAGGAGTAGAGAGATGCAATCTATAAGTACGGTACAGGGTAATCTGGCAGCAATGGCAAGGGAGGTTGAGGTTGCTCAGAAGAAGGCGGACAAGCTCAGGGACAAAGGGGGCAAGGCATCGGCGGGGAAGGTGGCCAACGCCAGTTCTGACTTCGAGAGCGCCAGCCAACAATGGGAGTCACAAGCACCGTTCATCTTCGAGCGGCTGCAAGCGCTCGACGAAACCAGGCTCAACCACCTCAGAGATGTTCTCACGCAGTTCCAAACGCATGAGGTCGACCAGGTGGAGCGGAATCGTCTAACAGCTGAAAGCTGCCTCAATGTGCTGCTTAATGTAGAGACTGCCGATGAGATCAAGGCTTTTGCTGTGAAAACAGCAGGTGGGAGACCGGGCGCTGCGCCAAAACAGAAAAGCAGGACTACTACTGGCGGTACGCTGTCACCGCCAACACCTAGCGGGCTAGTTGATGATGGGGCAAGTGAACGGTCTGGTATATCTGGTGGTGCCGGCAGGCCAGGATCAGGTACGTGATCATATTGCTGTCACTAAACACCGAGTGACGGATGCTGATGAAGCTGTGCAGGCCAGGAGCAACGTCATGGCGGACTTGGCGGACTGAAACGACTGGGGACCGTGATTGGCCGACGGCGGCAAAGCACTCAACCGGGCACACAATCTTCTGGCAGGGCGACATCTCCAGAAAAGCGGACGCTGGGTGCTTTCAGTAGTCCATTCCGCAGAGGCGATAGCTCTAGAGATATGGCAACAATTCCATCCCCTGACGCCTCTATGCAGAATCTACAGTCATCTCCACCTCGTGAAGAACCGTCGTTCCCTCGTGCAGTTGACGCGCCACTGTCCCATCGAGATGAGCGTCGTTCCAACGAACGCCCCAATGGCGATTCAATAGAGCCGGTTCCAGCGCTAAGCTCCAGAGAGGGTCCCATGAACGGCACCCAGGGACTGAATGATGTAACACAACTGCAAGGCGATCAGCCAAATCAACTTCCTCAAAGCTCTGCAGTGGTAAGACTATAACAGCACATAGTGAAGGACCAGTTCTAACAGAAGTATGAACAGCGAGATGCAGAGGGGTTCACTGTCCCACCATCGGCTACCGACGAGATCTCTCGTGCGGAGCAAGAGGCAGCAGCAAAGTATGCATGGCTCATTACTTCGTTACTCTAGAGAGACTAATGGTTAACGTAGTGAAAGTGATGCGCCTCAATTCAGACTTGACATCAGAAACGAGCCTATCCAAGAAGAAGATGGTGACGCACAGACCGCTCTTGACAAGGTTGCGAACACTTTACGGGTGGTGAGCATAGTCAACTGTCATCAAATTGCTCCCCATTGACACTCGTCCAGCAAGCACAGCAAATTGTTCCGAATAGGAAGACTGGGCCCACAAGAGGGCGGAGAGACGTTAGGAATACCATCTTCATACCAACGTCTCAGATCGCCGAAAGCCCAACCGGCGACTCATCCGTCCCACTACCAGCTTCCCCATTCAGGGTCGGTAGAACAGCCACCTTATCATCTGAAGATTACGCTGGGTCTGACACTCAGTCCATCCGGTCTTCACATTCTCTCAGCAGCATGGGAGGCGCGATGGTAAAACATCCAGAAATGCATCAGCCAGGTTTCAACGCATCCATTGTCGAGACTGTAAGCGCTTGGTTTCAGCATGGCCAGGTCACCAAGGCTATTGTAATCGGTGAGCTTGCTCTGGCTTACAACCACACAAACCTCTCCCCTCTCCCGAGCACGGAAAGCATTCGTCTAGAAAATTTCCCTGTCTTGGAGAAGGTCGCACCAAACTCGGCCTTCATAACGCAAGCTCCAGAGAGGTCGGGAGAGTACGTTGTGAATCTGTCCAACATTAATCGTACGGCTGTGGCATTTAAGTATCAGGTTCATCTTGAGGAAGCAACCCTTCCTTCACATGCGCCCATGGTCCTTACGCCATCATGGAAAATCGAACCCACGCAGGCCTCTGTCATTTTTAGCTATGCTTTCAATCCGGCCTTCGCCTCAGCCGCGAAGAGGAGCGTGGCGATGAAGAACGTCACCGTTGCGATCACTTTAGAAGGCGCGAGAGCATCGTCATGCCAATCGAAACCTGTGGGTACCTTCTCGAAAGACAAGTCACTCATATACTGGAAGCTTGGAGACATCACACTTGATCAGTATGACAGTGGACCGCACAAGTTACTTGCAAGATTCGCGACGGAGTCCGAAGCAAAGCCGGGCAATGTCGAGGCTAGATGGGAGGTCAGTGGCGAGCATGCTGCTGGTATAGGCAGTGGACTCAGCATGAGTCATCTGGACATCAGCAGCGAAGGACCCAGGGAAGAGGGCACAGACCCTTTCGCAGATGAGGGGGCGACGTCGACTCCAAGCATCTCGTGGAAAGAAGTGCCTATCCTGAGAAAGTTGATCAGCGGGAAGTATATAGCAGTGTGATGAGTAGAAATAGTTGGAGAAGACAGCGCAAAGCGCTCGACTTCAAAAGTGTCCATCCGGTGTCACCAATAGCGCAAGCCTGGTTGCCTTATATACCAGTCATGTTTGAATGAGGGACTACAGGAATGAGACTGAAGGAAAGCGCTCTATCCTTTGGATATCTGTTAGACTGTAATAGGTAGTGCAACGAAAATCATCACAAACTGGTCATGCGAACCTTTTTCATGCAATGACCATTTTATTGAGATGGGTTCTCTTGTAGGGCGAGAGGAAGCCAGTGCGTAAGTAAGGTAACTGTAACCGAGAATTATATCGCAAGTCTCGGCTCGGGTTCTGTGTATTTGTTTGTTGCCAGGCCCTTCATAGGAAGCCAACTTCTTCAAGCCCACGAGCGTGTCCATACGCGCCAAATTGAATACGATGGATTCTCCAATGCGTGAGTCGCCAAGGAAAAGCCGCCCGCCAGAGGTGCGCGCTTCGCCTTCTTCTCGGTCGAGCATGCGCAATGCGGCATCGATTGTCCCTACGGCCAATTCTATGGTAAGTAATTGGGTTCTCCTAAAGTCTTCAGACCTATTGGTAGACGCAAGGCTGATATTTGACCAGGTTGCCGCGAGCCGAATCGTGACGACTCAACCCAGCTACGATTTTCTCGCTGGCGGATCAGCTTCTCCTCACCAGCAGGCGCTACGCCAGACGCTTCGACAGCCGCAGGTCCCTAAGCCAGGTCCGTCATGCTGCTGATTGAATGTTCCAAGCTCGAGCTCTGACTCGGGACCAGATATCGGGAACGAGGAGTATCGCACACAGATTAAAACCCTACAGTACGAGTTGGAGACGATGAAGCAGGAGCGAGAGCTTACCACAATACGGCACGAGAAAGAGCTCCGAGAGTTACAGACTAAGGCAGAGGTGGACTTCAAGACGGTCCAGGTGGTTGCTTGTTACTTGTCTTTCTGATTGTCATTACTGACGCCGTTGTGGCAGGCTTCCGAGAGCAACTCCCATGTTACCTCGCACAAGTACGAAACTCTGGCTAAAGAGCTTTGGGAAGTGCAAGATCGAGCTACAAATGAGAAACATGATCTGGAGAGGAAGCTACGAACCTTAGAAGGTCACCATCAATCGCTGCAGGAGGATATTGACGAGGCAAAGACGGAGCTCTCTTCTCAGGATAGGCAATACAAGCGGCAGCTGCAAGAGGTGGACACCAAACACGTTGCGCTGCAAAAAACTCTAGCTGAGCTGCGAGGAGACCTCGAAAGCAGAAGCACAGCATTAGAAACGACGCAGCAAAGACTGTCGCAGCGCGAGAACGAAGTCGGCACCTTGGAGAGCGAGGTTCTACGCTTGAAGGCGCAAACGGGTGACGCGGATACTCTGGCCGTTATCAAGAGAGAACTGTCAGAGCAGGTAGCGCACATCAAGAAGCTTGAGTCAACCAACAGAAATCAGGCCATGGAGCTTAAACATTTCCGCAGAACACACAAAGCAGTGGAGATAGTCGAGGAAGAGAAGAGAGTGCTGGAGACTAAGATACAGACAATGGATGATCTACGCAGGGAACTAAATGAGGCACAGTTGCAAAGGCAAATTCTGGAGGATGAGAGGAAGTCTTGGACAAGCTACTTGCAAAATGAAGGATCCACAAGCGGAGAGATCGAATTCGATTCACCAGAAGCACTTGCTAGGGCAGTCGTGCGAGAGCGATTGGAGAAGGCAACGCTTCTAGAAAGATTGGGCGCCGTCGAGCCGGAGCTGTCGGAGAAAGATGAGATCATTAAAAGCCTGGAAGCCGACAAATGCAAGCTGCAAAGCGATGTTGAAAAGCTGCGAGCTGGTGGCGGGGTTGGAGACAGTCGAATAAGAACGAGACTCGAGCGGCAGCGAGCTTTGGCCGTGAAGGAAGTAGAATATCTGCGAGCACAGCTAAAGACGTTCGACGCAGAGGAGACAACTTACCAACCCAAGAATCATTTCGATGAACAAAAGGCGAAGCGTATACAGGATCTTGAAGGTTTGGTCGACGAGTATCGTAAGGAACTACAAACATTGAATGACGAACTTGCAAAGCAAAAAGATGTCAGTCCAATCTTGGAGCCAGCAGGCACCAAGAGACATCGAGAGGACGAAGCTGATGATCGGCTTGGTCAGCTGTCACGCAAAAATCGCAAACTCCAAGATGAGATCTCTAAGCTTCAACAGTCCTCCGCTCTGCTTCAAAAGGAATTGCAAGTCTCGAAGACCCAGCTCAAATCACTCCAAGAATCATCACGGACTCGAGTGCTCGAGCTCCGTTCAAATCCCACTGCCGACTTTGAGGCTGTTAAGCTTAGCACGCTTGACTCTCTGCGGGCTGAGAACAAAGCTCTCTTGACCAAACTTGAAGGTCAACCCTACAACACCGAGGTGGTCCCTATAAGCACGCTCGAAAACGTCCGCCTAGAAATACAAAACCTAGAGAAGACCGTGGCTAGCAAAGAAAAGCTCATGAAGCGCATGAAAGAGATCTGGAGCGCCAAATTCCTCGAATTCCGTGAAGCAGTATTTTCCATCCTAGGGTGGCAAATGGAATTCATGCCCAATGGCAAATTTCGCGTCACCGGCATGTACTATCCTGCCAACGAGGAAGGGGATGGGAGTAACAGTCTTATTTTCGACGGGGAGACGGGTTCGTTCAATACTAGCGGCGGGCCTGAGAGTTTGTTTGGCATGGAGATCCGTGGACTCATCAACTTTTGGGTCAAGGAGAAGAAGGAGATTCCGTGTTTTCTGGCGGCGATGACGTTGGAGTTTTATGATAAGACTACAAAGGCTGCGAGGATGTAGCGCTTGCTTGTAAGAACCGAGCATGGATGTGCTATATATGATATGACTACCTCTCGCAAGAGCTACTCACAGTTGAATCGACCAAAGGCCGTATTGACTTGCAGAGTCTCTGTCCGTTATGCATCGCCTCCCACATGTGTGCTCATATCGTCTCGGCCCCGAGCGGCCCAGGAGATCCTTACTCCAAACGAAATAGCACCTATGCCAAAACAGGACCTCCCTCAAACCGCCTTATACGCTCGGTACTCTAAAGACGATATACTCAGTTGTATCAATCAAGAGAGCGGCATTCGGACCTATGAGGCGCGGTCACTCTATCGGGTATCCAGGCATATGAGAGGCCATTGCACCGCTTTACCAACTGAACATTGTCAGTTTTGAGCAATGAACCTTTCAATAATTGAATGCATAGCGGGGCATGAGAGTTCTGTGGCTTTGAGGAGGATAGTAAACGGCGAGACTCTTGCGTTTTCATGCTTTGGAGGATCTAGAGTCTACTCTACTCAGAATAAGGGTCTTCATTAAGGTGCGAGCTCCGGATTTGGGAGAGCGCTGGCTGATGAGGGAAAAGGGTCAGGGCTGCCGAATGGGTTGTAGATGCGTCAATGGAATCAATTGGGTGAACGAATTACTACAACTTCTGCGGAGGACTTAGGGTAATGCCGAGCGAGAGGATAGCGCTGGGGTAGGGTAACGGTGGCTGGTGAGGAGTCATGACTGCGCATCAAAGACTGAAAGGAATGGCAACATGCAGCTAGATCCCTTAAAGCTAAGCTATCATTATACCGTTGTAGCAAGACTATGTAAGAGTACCGGACTTCCAAGCTTTGCATCAATCTCAGGGTTCGCCATGGTCGTACAAGATACGACACAAGAAGGGAAGACAGTGATGGGACAGTGCTATGGGGAATGCAGGAAATATCTGATCGTATGATTGGACACCGGCTATTACTACAGTCGCTATTCCAGATGTCGTGCTGCGCAGTGGGATGCGGCTCCTACCACGACGGCCTTCGAGTTAGAGCAACCACCAAGCTGAACAAAGCATTACTTCATGCTCTTCGCAAGGGTCCACATGTTTTCCATCTTCGCCCTCGTCAACGCCTCTTTAGCCGCTGCATCGGTCTCACACACCCTACTCCCCCATTTCCTGAAAGCTCTGGTCTTTTCTTCTCCTTCCCAAACCAAGGTGCACTTGTTCAGTGTCAAATCCTTCAGCTCCCCCTTCTCGTCTTCAGCTTGCAACCAATTCGCCAACGCCTCTTTGTTCCCCTCCCGCACACTGTTCGGTGCAGTGTTCTCGGTCCAGTCGATACGGTTCAGCATCAGCTTCTTGTAGAAGTTGATGCTGTGCTCCCCACCTTCGACGATAACGAGATTAAACTTTGGACTCAGTATGCAAATACCCGTCAGCGCGTTCTGTTCTGCGTTCTTCGCGATCTTGAAGCGATGGCGGCCGTTGGACAGGTTATCTATCTTGTATACTGTAGCGTGGATACCCTTTGCTGCATCTTGTTCTTGCTGAGACGCCAGCTTGGCATGCTTTTGATCCTTCGTCAGCTTTCGCTCCTCGTTAGTTTCGACGTGCTTCTGTGCTCGTTCCTGGATTTCTCGGTTTACTCGGGCTTCCACAGCCGTTGGATCTTTAACTGCCTCTTCTCCAAGCACGCGCATAAGATTGCTCTTCTTCACTTTCGGCGGTGGTGCAGGTTCCAAGCCCAGCCTAATCTTCGCTTGCTGCTCTTTCAGATCCGCCATGCGACGCTGCCGTCGAAGCTTGGCTTGCTCCTTAGCTGTTAAGTACATGGGTTTCGGTGCTGGCATGATCTTCTCTTGCGGCGGCTCAAGGAGCACAGGATGTTGTATGTAGATTGTGATAATCGAATCTTCGCTGTCAACTTTGAGACCATTCGGATCATCGATCGCGTCGTAGGATTTGCCGTTCACCAGTCCTTCATCCCACCATTCAATCTCTGGAGGAGCTTGCACCAAGAATGCCTTCTCCGTGTCCAAATCCTCATCAATTCCAGCCTTGCGCGAAGACTCAGCAATACGCCTCTTCATCTGCTCCAAAGCAGCTTGACGGCGTAGGGCATTGGCCTGTTGTATATATTTCCCTTTCTGATTGAATACCAGTTGTCTGGAATGCCTGGCTTTTAGCGTTGCGGTCTTCGCTCCCAGGCTGGCGTCGAAATAGGGGTTGCTTCTTGTCTCTTCGGCAGAGGGCCCGGACAGATCCAACTGCTTCTTCTCCTTGCCTGGCTTAGACGCTGGACCCGGTGACTCTGTCCGTCGGTTTGCCATCGTTGTTGCGAATTTCGGCTGCATCGCCTGCCGACCCTTGGAAGACCGAGCATCTTGACCAGATTCGCCCACCAAAGCTGGGTGTAAGCCAACGTCTAGTCCACCTCTCGGCCTCGACAACCCATCCTCAAGTATTGGTGCTTGGTACGTTGGCATTGGCGAAGCCGTCCGCTGCGTAGCCGCAGCACCCGTCTTTGCAGTCGCAGCAGCTACTCTAGCCTTCATCTGCTCTATCCTTGACATCACACTGCCACCTGCAGGTGCTGAACTCGGTAACGTCGACTGTGCAGAGCCTGCGGAAGGTGTTTGCGACAAGCTGTTTGAAGTGATCTTGCCGCCGTGAAGTCGTGCAGCGACGGCTGCAGCTTTTGCTCGAGCCTCCGCCATGATCTTGTTGACATCTGGCTTTGCACTGGCGGAGCCGTTTGTGACTGGTGCTGGTGAGCCATTGTTGGATCGTGACTTCTTTGAAGCATGATCGACATTGTCTTCGGGATGAGGCCGCTTGAGTGTGTTGGATGCCACCTCCGCCATTATAACGAGAGCTTTCTAAGCTTGAGGTTGAGATTTGCGTCGTCGTCCGAATGATGCTGACCTGTCGATAATCTGATGGTGGTGCTGTCGTTGTTATTAATGCAGTCACTTTCAGAAGAAGAGCACTGTTGTCGTAGATGGGCAATCTCTCGCAAAGGCGGCGCTATGTGCGGCTCCTTCGGTGCAAAACACTTTTCTGCCGGTGCTGCTTGAAGCTATGCCCCGCGGATCTAAAAGTTGTTGAACACTTCCAGGTCTACTTCAAAGTCATTGTGTCAGGACCACCTCAAATGCCCTTCATTCAAATGCTATGTCAAGTCTAGATCACCATGAATATCTCACACCCAGTAGCTTCCTCCATTGGAAGCGTCGACTTCGGATTTTTATCCTCAGAAGAAATCAAAGCTCTCTCTGTGAAAAAGATTCAAAATCCTACCACCTTCGACACCTTGCTTCACCCAGTCCCAGGGGGTTTATATGATTCTGCACTTGGCGCATGGAGCGACAATCCGTACGTTGTCCCCAAAATTGAGTAGCTGTACTACGTTTCTGCTCATTCTGACTACTATTGGACAGTTGCTCAACATGTCACTTGAACACTTACACTTGTCCTGGTCATGTCGGCCATATCGAGCTTCCAGTGCCTGTTTATCATGCCACCTTCATGGACCAGCTACTCCGGCTCTTACGGGCCAAGTGCGCCTACTGCAACCGGCTGAAAATGCCTCGAGTTGAAGTCAATCGATTCTGCTGCAAGCTACGGCTGGTCCGATTTGGGCTGCTCAAAGAAGCAGAGGAGCTTGAAGAATTACAATTGAAGCGGAAGACGCCTAAAGGAGCTGGAGCTGACCGAGATGTGGGGTCCGATAATCTCGAGAGCGATGAATCAGACGATGGAGATACGGACGTTCTTGTGCAAAGAAGAAATGACTTTGTGAAGCGCGCAATCAAGAGAACTAGAGGCAGCACGAGACATTTCACCTCAGGAAGCGAGAAGATTGAGGCTGCAGTAGAAGAGCGCAGGATGATAATCAAGGAGTTCCTGGCTGCCATTACGAAGGTTAAGACCTGCGGGAGCTGCAATGGGTCAGTCATTGACTATGACTCCTTGTAGTCTTGGGCTGACGTTTCGGCGGATTAGAGTATCTCCTACCTATCGTAAAGACAGGTACACCAAAATCTTTCGGAAGCCCTTGAGCAAGAAAGACCGAGCGAAAATGGTACAAGGAGGATACAAGGTAACAAATCCACTAATCAAAGCCATCAGAGAGCGTGAAGCAGAGCAGAAGCGTAAACGGGAAGATCGGAAGGCGGACGAGGGTATAGTTGCGGACCTTGATGACATCACCCCTGAGGAAGATGTGGAGGATGAGGACATTGAGATGCTTGATGAGGGAGGAGAAAGTGAAGGGAGCGACTTCGTCCAAACAGAAGCTGGTTCGGCGAAAGTAAAGCACACAGCCAGAGAGGAAGAGGGGCAGCAATACGTCAATGCTCAAGAAATCCTTGCATCCTTGACCGAGCTCTTCGAGAAAGAAAAGGATATCATGGATCTAGTCTACAATTCACGAGCCCGGCCAAAGGCGGCCAGTCCAGTTTCTGCAGACATGTTCTTTATCAGGAATATCATCGTGCCCCCAAACAAATACCGACCGGAAGCCAAGACTGGCGACAGCGAAATCGCTGAAGCACAGCAGAACTCACTGTACAAACAGATTCTGACTCAATGCGAAATACTGAACCAGATCAGGAAAGAGATGAGCGATGCTATTCCTGGCTCGGTAGTTCGACGTCGAGACTTCAATGATCTTCAGAACGTATGGGTCCGGTTGCAGGATGCCGTCAATTCTCTCATTGACCGCGACCGCAACCCAATTCAAGGAGCGGCTGGTAAGCAAAATGAGGACGGCATCAAGCAGAAACTTGAGAAGAAAGACGGTCTATTCAGAAAGAATATGATGGGCAAGAGAGTCAACTTTGCAGCCAGAAGTGTTATTTCTCCTGATCCGAACATTGAGACCAATGAAATTGGTGTCCCTCCAGTCTTTGCCAAGAAGTTGACCTATCCGGAACCAGTGACGAATCACAATTTCTACGATCTTAAAGAGGCTGTGCTGAATGGAGTCAACAAATGGCCTGGCGCTGCGGCGATCGAGAACGAAAATGGACAAGTTATAAACCTCAGGACCAAGAACTTCGAAGAAAGACAAGCGTTAGCCAATCAGTTACTCGCCCCGTCAAATACTAATGTGACCGGAGCAAGAAACAAGAAAGTTTATCGACATCTCAATAACGGAGACGTTGTCTTAATGAATCGACAACCCACGCTACACAAGCCATCAATTATGGGCCATCGCGCTCGAATATTACCAGGAGAGAAGACCATCCGCATGCATTACGCTAATTGCAACACCTATAACGCCGATTTCGATGGTGATGAGATGAACATGCACTTTCCACAGAATGAAATTGCTAGAGCTGAGGCCTTGCAGATCGCTGACACGGATCATCAATACCTTGTGGCGACGTCTGGCAAACCGCTCAGGGGTTTGATCCAGGATCATATCTCAATGGGGGTCTGGCTGACGAACCGGGATACTCTTTTCGACAGGGAAGACTACCATCAACTCTTGTATAGCTGTCTGAATCCCGAGAGTAACCACACCAGTTCGGACAGGATACTGACCGTTAGGCCCGCTATAATAAAGCCCAAAGCTATGTGGACCGGCAAACAGGTGATCACTTCAGTCCTCAAAAACATAAAGCCAGATTCACATCCAGGTCTGACGCTCACCGGGAAATCCCAAACTGCTGGGGACCGGTGGGGTGACAAGTCGGAAGAAGGGGTTGTGATGTTCCAAGGAGGGGAACTCCTCTGCGGCATCCTTGACAAAGCACAGCTCGGACCCAGTAACGGAGGATTTATCCACTCAGTATACGAAGCCTATGGGCATACCATCGCTGGCAGGCTTCTCAGCGTCCTCGGACGACTACTGACGAAGTTCCTCCACATGCGTGCATTTACTTGCGGTATGGACGATTTGTTGCTTACAAGGAAAGGCGATCAAGATCGAAGAGAGAAATTGAAAAACGTGGATACGATTGGCCTGGAGGTTGCTGCAAAGTACGTCACACTGGAAGGCCCAAACGTAAACACCAACGACCATGAACTTCGAACCCGTTTAGAGGATGTTCTGCGCGATGACGAAAAGCAGTCTGGATTGGACAGCGTTTTTAATTCTCGGACTTCCACTCTGTCCTCTGAAATCACTGCAGCATGCTTACCTGCTGGCTTGGCCAAGTCCTTCCCAAAGAACCAAATGCAAGCCATGACCACATCCGGGGCGAAGGGGTCCGCGGTCAATGCGAACTTGATCTCTTGTAACCTTGGCCAGCAAGTATTGGAAGGGAGAAGGGTCCCTACTATGGTCAGCGGAAAAACACTCCCATGCTTCAAGCCATTCGAGACAAACGTCAGGGCGGGAGGTTACATTACCGATCGCTTTTTGACGGGAATCAAGCCTCAAGAATACTATTTCCATGCCATGGCCGGTCGCGAAGGGCTGATCGATACAGCTGTCAAAACCTCACGATCAGGTTACCTGCAACGTTGTCTTATCAAGGGAATGGAAGGCTTAAAGGTCGAGTATGATAGCTCGGTTCGCGACTCTGACGGTAGCATGGTGCAATTCCTATATGGAGAAGATGGCCTGGACGTGACTAAGCAGAAACATTTGACGGACTTTAAATTCCTTGCTGAGAACTACCTATCCCTGTTTGCGCAACTCAACGTCCGAGAGGAGTTTTCCAAGATCATCGATGAGCGAACAGGCGATTGGCAGAAAGTGGCCATGAAGAAAGTCAGGAAGACGGGGTTGATAGACGCGATGGATCCAGTGCTTGCTCACTTCAACCCCGGAAGCAAGCTTGGGAGTACATCGGAAACTTTCGCATCAGCCCTGAAAACGGTAGGAGGCACCAACAGTCCTCCTGAAGCTGTTTGCTAACCTCTCTGAACGTGTAGTACTGTGACTCTAATCCCGAACAGCTCTTGAAGGACAAGAAAAAAGATATTAATGGTGCCATTTCAAAAAAGACGTTCGTCGCGCTGCTTGATATGAAATACATGAAATCCGTGGTCGATCCCGGCGAAGCTGTAGGTATTGTTGCTGGTCAGTCCGTTGGTGAGCCCTCCACACAGATGACGCTCAATACCTTCCATTTGGCCGGTCACTCTACGAAGAACGTCACGCTCGGTATCCCACGTCTTCGGGAAATCGTCATGACCGCAAGCAACAATATCTCAACCCCCACGATGACTTTGCATCTCAATCCAGAGCTCTCAGAGGAGGAAGGCGAGCGTTTCGCAAAAGGCATCAGCAAACTTACTCTCGCCGAGGTTATTGATACAGTGAGTGTAAGCGAAAGAATTGACAAAGGTGTTGGATACGCAACAGCAAAGATTTACGAAATCCGACTCGACCTTTTCCCTTCTGAGGAATATCATAGGCAATACGCGATCGACGTCCAGGATGTTCTGCGTACACTGGAGTACAAATTTATACCCCGCTTGGCAAAAACCATAAAGAAGGAACTTACCAATAAGGGCGACGCAAAGCTGCTCAAGAGAAGCGCCGCTCAGCCCGAAGTGGGAACGTCGTCCGGGACCATCGAGGAAGCACCATCAAGACCTGAAGGGGAATGGGAAGGAGGCGAGGATGATGAGGACGACGATGGTGACGACGATGCTACTAATTCTAAACAGAGGCAGAATAGAACCGAAGCTATCTCATACGATGCACCAGACGATGAGGAGGAGGCTATTGCGGATCAGGCTCGGCGTGATTCATCACCTGAAGTCGATATGGAGGATGAAGGATTTGTAGGGAGCCCGCGCCCGTCTCAAGATGGACCTGACTCCCAGCATCTGGACGAGGATGAAAACCTCTCAAATGATTCTTCGACTGTAGCTGCCAAAGAGAGAGAGGACAGAATTATGGCAAAAATTCCAGCCCTAACGCGCTTCGCATTCGATGACAAGGGCGGCCAGTGGTGCGAGATCAAGCTTGAGGTAAGCCTCTTCTCCCATTTAGCAAGTAAACAACCAGTGAAAGCTGACTTTGCACTTCACAGTATGATGTCAATACAGCCAAGCTCTTGATGCTTAACCTCGTTGAAGACGCCTGCCATCACGCTGTGATTCAGTCTATTCCCAGTCTGGGTTCTTGCGTACTGTCCACTGAGAAGGTCCGAAACCCCACTACAGGCGAAGAGACCCCCCAACCCGTGGTCATCACCGAAGGTGTTAACCTCACCGCGATGCATGATTATCAAGATATCTTGAACCCGCACAAGATCTTCACTAACGACATCGCTGCCATGTTGCGCCTCTATGGCGTCGAAGCGTGCCGCGCAAATGTCATCTTGGAGATGGATTCCGTTTTCAAGGGTCACGGCATCACTGTCGACAACCGACATCTGAATCTGATAGCAGATATGATGACCAGAGGGGGTGGCTTTAGTCCTTTCAATCGGAATGGGTTAAAGAGTAGCGTTAGTCCTTTCATGAAGATGAGCTTCGAGACCACGGTTGGCTTCTTGAGGGATGCAGTGTTGGAGGAGGATTGGGATGATCTGAAGGGACCGAGTAGTAGAATTGTCGTGGGGAAGGTGGGGAAGGTAGGGACAGGGGCGTTCGATGTGTTGATGCCCGTTGCATGAGCCGAAGCGTGCATTGCTTCTTATTGGCATCTAGCGAGTTTTGCATTGGTGGCGTTGTATTGGCTGCGCACCTGCACTGGCGTCAATCAGCTTTGATGTGTAACATTGCTGACCTTTCCCGTGTGCACATGCCTTCAGTATGTAAGGCGACTTTGAGATAAGACTGCATTATTAGCAGGAGATAGGACAAAAAGGGTTCGTTCTGATACTAGTCAAGATAGACGCTCAATGCCTTGGATTTTGTAGTGCAGTCATGCACCACAACTCTCTGACGATAGCACGCCGGAACTCCAAGCCACCTCTTATGCATCTTAGGAACAACAAGCCCCAAAAACGTTTCCCTCTCAAGCATCCATATCCATCATTGCGGCATCAATATCATCATCTCCATATTCATCAGGTACACCGTTCCCATTGACTGTTTCCATCACTCCCCCTCCAACCTGCAGCTCCCTGATCTTCTCATCCTCCATCTTCTCCTTATGCCTTTCCAAATCCGCAATACTCCACGTGCTAATGCCCTCCTGGTCTTTCGCCCGAAACGGCTGTGCCATCGTCCGCAAGAACTTCTTCGCACTCGCAACAGCCATATCGGTACTCAGATTCGTGTCAGATTCCAGTAACGCTTGATTGATCCATTTCGGTAGCTGGCTACGCTTTCTCTGGAAGCGCCTGTCGGCTAGGACCATTATTCCATAATCGTCCTTTCCACGAAGAACACGGCCCAGACATTGTGCGGCGTGCCGCATTGCGTCGAAAGAGAGGAAGTCGTTCTCTCGGATGCGATAGGTTTCCCGGAGGAATTCTAGTCGAGCTTTGAGGATGCGGCTTTCGGTGTATTGGAAGGGCACTCCGATGCAGAGCACGGTTCTTCCGTAGTGGTGGTCGAAATCGATACCTTCCGACACCTTACCACGTGCGACACAGAGTAGAATGGCGCCGCGGCCGTTGCAGCAAGCTGTACGATAAGTCTCAAGGGCAAGAGAGGTTTCTTGACTGTCGGGTGTTTCCACAAGAATGAGTTTGTAGTTCCATATTTCGTCGAGAATGCCCTGCGATAGTCAGCATCCCGTGGCAATAGAAGCAATGTTGAAGTAGACGATTTACCATGCCCTGCCACATACTGATGATGCTCTCCATGTACAGGTAGCTTGGAAAAAAGACCACGATACCATCCGGTGTGATTCTGGAGAACTCCATTAGTAGGTTGCCGTAATTCCGGACATTTGTGGGATCGTTCCGGGTTTGGAATCCTGAGCTAATCTGGGCTTGATCGCTACCTCGGGTGACAATCATGGGTAAGAATGACCTTCGAGCAAGTGTCATACTGTAAGATTCTTGTACTACCGTGGTAAAGCCTAGCATCTTTGGGTACATCTCAAGGGGAGAGATAGTCCCTGAAGTAATGATCACTGAGCTGAACCTATCGAAGACCGGCTTAATAGCTATTGCAGCATCGAGGCAGGTGAAGTGGAGGATAGGATTGGGCACCGTCGCCGTGTCTGATTCGTAAGGCTCAAGGATTAGGAGAAACCCCTTGTCATAGGTTGCAGCAAGGGTTGCAAACGTCGCCACCTCCTGCAAAGGTTGATAGTCTTCTATGTTCGTGAGCTCCAGCGTTCTCACCAACGAAGTAAGACGTTCCGCGCAGAATCTAGCTTATGGTCAGCTGCGAGCTACAGTCTCTTATAAGTTGCTGTACCTGAGTGGTTTCTTCTCGATGAACGTTAGGTCTTTGAGATGCTGCAAAAATGAAGGGGGTGTCTCTGATATCACGTGCAGCACTTTCATACGTGTCTAAGAACGCAGGTCAGCCTGGGGGAGCAGAGAAAATGAGAGGAAACGTACCTTCAGGTATTCCACGAATCGCTTCAAAAATGCCACAAAATGCTCCGCTCTTCGTATGTTCCCTGGTACAGCTTCCTTCAGAAGATCGTCCGGCAATGCTAGGAGAATCAGCATTAACATCCCTTCCATATTCGGCCACTGACCTGGATTTGCCATGAAGGCATCCTCTTGACGTGCCTCGTCTGCATCTCGAAGCCCCTCAACGAGTTTCGCATACTCGTTTTGCAGCTTGTCCGCGTCCGACGATTTCATCTCAGTGATCTTTCGTTCCAAATTATTGGCTCCTCGGGTAGCTTTGCGCAAAGAATCTTCCGTCAAGTCAATGCTGAGTGACTCGATGCAAACATTGTCAATGTTGTGGGCCTCGTCGAAAACCACTATGCAGTCCTTCGAAAGCTCTTTGGAAACCCGCTCAGCAATTTTAGGGTCAAGCAGGTAATGATAAGAGTATATGATAACGTTGCAAAAAGGCATCTGACAATATCAGCGTTATCCGTTGGAGGTATTTGAACAAGCCTTACCATTCGCCTCGCTGAGAAATAGGGACATTGCTTATGTTCTTCACCATACTTCAGCAAACCATCAAGGGTGAAAACTCCAGGCGGTACAAGATTGTGAGGTTCTAACAGATCAAGGTTCTGCGCCGATTAGTCCCTCATGTAGATTTGACGGTAAGTCCTTATGGCCTACATCGTGATAGATGCATAGATCGACGTCCTCGCCTCTCTCCTTCTTCTCCTTCACGAAGCCTGCCGTTAGACTTCGACACCGAGCGTCCACAACCGAACCACTCTTTTCCCTCTTTACTGAAGGATGCAGACATAGGTTCTTTCGGCTTGTTAATCCTAAGCCCCTGAAGTCTTCTTTGTAGCCTAGCTGATCCTCGCGGTACTTCATCAAGGCTTTCAGTTCGGCCAAAGCCTTTTCTATCTCAGACATAGTACCTAGAGCCCATTAGAAGGGCTGTATGGAAAGAGTAGAATCGTCCACTGTGATTACTCACGGGAACAGTAAATGAGCTTGCGATGTTCAGGGTAATATTGCTGATAGGCGACGATGAGGGACAGGAGAGACACTGTCTTCCCTGTCCCCGAGGGCATCTCCAGCACACAGTGACCACCGGCATCCAGAGTTCCTGGGTTGGCTCTGTCAGTACACTCAAGCTCGCGCCCTTTTCGATTAGATTGCAGGGTACGCTTCAGATCACACATATATCTACACCCGTAGGTTAGCAGGCTATTCGTTCTCCTGAGTATCGATGTCAGACGTACGCATATTGCTCTGCACCATGTCAGCTGAGCAGGCCCAGAAGGTGCAGGTCTCTGACCTGGGTAGATCCGAGGATACGGGAAGAAGACCGGAAGGTCCCTGTGACGATTTAGCAAGACCCACCAGATGATTTGATGTTTGGTGAATCTTCGTACTCAATATTGAACTTCATGGTAATGTTCAACGTATGAAAGACCGAAACAGCATGCAGTTTGCTATTGGCCTTGCGGTGGAAGACGCGCTTCAATTAAGCGACCACACGAGGCTCGGGGACAGAAATCGTCGCCATGTGCAGGGCGAACTTTAGTAAGCGAATTTTGGCCTCGACACTCGTATTAGCGCGTCGGCGCTAAACGAACCGTCATTGACGATGGGTCGTCAAACTTTCTGGGACCAACGTACGAGTAGTTACTCTACAGCTCCAGTCCTCATCAACTTGCTTTCCAGTGCCGAGGCCATTTCCCACGAAATCGTGACGTGAAAAATCTTCATATATGAATTCTCTGAAATTCACCTGAGACTCTTAGATTAAAATGAGCAAAAGACAGTTCAAGTCCCAAGCATCGACCAGCAGAGCGGTCTCCGGAGCTTTTGTCTCGCGAGGTCAAGGGTTCAGTGGTGTGGGAGGCTCAGCAGCAGCAGCAGCAGCCGGATTTGGCTTATCCTCCTCATCGTCGTCACCTCTCTCTCATGTTGCAGAACCACCGGACCTCAGCGGAATCTCAGAACCGAATGTCGTGGTAGCGCTGAAGAACTTGTCGAAGAGGGACAGCACTACAAAGGCAAAAGCACTGGAAGACCTCCAAAGTTATGCCCTATCTACCGGTGTCGCGGAAGGCGGTGTTGAAGATGCGTTGTTGGAGGCTTGGGTGGGTTTCCTTACGAGGATGTACATACCTGTATTGTTAGTAATGGAATGTTCTCTTCTTAGATCAAAGTCTATCCCCGTACTTCCATAGATAGTGCACGTCGGGTCCGTCAACTTGCACATACTTTACAAGGCCAGATTGCCGTCTCGTGTGGAAAACGGATTGCAAGACATATGCCGAAGCTAGTTGGTGCATGGTTAGCAGGACTTCATGACAATGATAGACCAGTCGCAAAAGCTGCGCGGGATTCTTTCAAACACGTTTTTCCCACACAGGACAAGATGCGAGCTGTTTGGAAAGTTTACCAGTTACCAATTTTAGAATATTCCCGAGATGCCATACTCCAGGAGACAGTACAGAGTCTGAGTGATGAGCGAACGGTCAGCCCTGATGATGCGGAGGCAAAGTATGCTCGAGTTGTTGGCACCAGTATATCTATTGTCACAAATATGCTAGGTCAGTATCGGGTTACTGTATTCTCATGCTTATGGTTTGCTAACGGTAACATCTCCTAGCTGAGATATCAACAGAGGAGACAACTAAGCAACATGACCTTTACGTCAAGCTGTTCAATGATACTAAGCTCTGGAAATTTTCTTCACATCATGATGCCTTTGTCCGAAGAGCTGTGTATAAGTTGCTTCATGCAGTTGTTTCAGGACAACAAGCGGCCGTTGACTTTGCCATCCTGAGCACCACCGTCCTTGCAGAGGCCCTCAACATCGATCAAAGTGGATCAGCGTACGACTACTCCGATGTTCTCTACGTACTAACAAAAACCACGCCTGAAGTATGGACCGACCTTTATACTGCTAAGAAGCCGGCTGCGAAAAGCCTGCGGCAGTTCTTGAAGAGAGGTTCCCAAGGGGGTCCCCCTGGGTACTGGACTAACGTCGAGCGAATTCTCTGTTATGTCCCATCAAGCGTCATTGCTCCGACATTGGCGGGAGATGGAGAACAACTTTTGGTGGCGAAGGATTTGCTCGAGTCACTGCATGATGGTATCATCAAGGAACCTAGAGTCAATCTATCAGTTGCATGGAATATCTATATCACTACTGCAGCTCGAGTGTCCACCATGCTAATTAAGGAAGAGGATCGTCAACGGCTGCTAAAGGCAGTCATCATGCCTTTATTCGAACAATTCATCCGACCGAAACAAGAGTTGTCTCGGTGGTCCATCGGCATTTCTCCGGCACTGGCGGCGGGTATCATAGTCAAAGCCTTCCATGATACCATGAAGCTGGGTGGATACCATCTTCTTGAAGATGAGTGGCAGCATTGCTCAGAATCACTCATCGAGCACATTAAGACATCACACCCCGAGCAATCCAATGATTATACGAAGTCGCAGGACGCTATCGCTGCTGAGGCCAATAGATGGTTCTCCTTAACAGCCGAAGTCAGCAAAGGCGCCTCCGAGATTATCAACCAAATTCTTACCAAGACCTCCGTATCATTAGTGGAGGGTGCTATGGATGTTGTCAAAGCCAGAAACGGCAAACCATACGGTGCAGCAGCGACGATTGAGGCCGCTGTGAGATTGATTCCCTCACTGTTGATGGACAACGCCAACGCAACGGAAGCCATGACAAGATTTTTGAAGGAAGACGTGCCATCCTTGATACTGTCCCCATCTTCGCCTCGCCTGATAGCCGTTCTATGCGCCTTTGAAGGTCGGCAGGGGTTTGAACCAGCGCGAGACGCAGCAGTACAGGCTCTGCTTAGAGCTCCCGACTCGCCAGCCAAGAACGCTGCGCTCCAAACAGTCGTCATATCATCATGTCTTCAAGGATCATCACACAATACCGAGCTAAACGGTATGATACTTGGAAGCCTGCACGAGGCATTAAAGGGGGATGAGCAAAGCTGGGGCCTTGTCATCGCGGTATTAGATAGCTCATTGACGCCCTCTGAGCTGACAGATCAGCTACTCGCTGCAATGACTGAGAGCCTCTCGGTGGATGGTGAAACATCACCAGCCTTGCACGCGCTCGACCTGGCAACAAAGCACAATGGAAGGGCCATAAGGAAGTTTTCGACGACGACGGGGCGCTTCAACTTACTTTCGAGACTACTGTTTCTGGCCGAATCGCCAATCGACGACGTTGCGCACCAAGCTGCGACGGTGAGTGCAGCAGTGGATTCGATCTTATCAAATGATAACGGATCAAGTCACGTGAGTAGATCGATGATAGAAATCATCAACAGAGAACTGGACGATGCGGGACCAAGTTCACTATCGTGAGTCCCACATCCACAAGAGCAGACGGCGGAGGGATCTTGACCTGATAATGTTGCTAAACTGCTGGGCGATTCTGAATGAGTATGCTGACCAATTCAGCGTCGACTCGTTGATAGATCAAGCGTCCAAGGTTCTCCAGCAGGTATCCAGCGGGGATCGATCCACAATCGCGGCGCAAATACTGCCTGACTCAACACAATGGTCTGCCGTAACGAAGCCGTTCCTTAGGATTCCTCCAAATCTAGCACTAGCTATCACTAACCCCTTGGGTGGAGCGGTATATATGGTGGATCGTTCAGACGCAAAAGCTGACTTACAGGCTGCGCTGGGGATATCTCGAGATCTCAACGGATACGCTCCCGCCCTTCGGATGGCAATCTACGTTTCGGGACTCATCGAGGATTCTGACATCTTCGAGCTCGCTAGCACGGAGCAGCGCACGGATATAGTGTCGTACTTGAGTCTGCTCGTAAACCTGGCAAGTGATAATCTTGGACTTCAAGGCGCAAATCACTTGTGGAACGAATATAATCCTGAGGCGGATGATGAAATGGCTCGTTTCATTTCCCGGACGCAGGCTCTTATCGCTACGTGGCTGGAGACCGCAAAAAGCTCGGACCTGCGGTCTACTGCGGAGACAGATTTTCTAGGGGCTGCTGGACATAGATTCCTTGACGGATCTCTAGGCCTATCGGCAACTGCCTATAACAATGCGCGAGCCTTTAGTATCCTACAGTCAGAACTGTTAGAGTCGCATGGAACAAATCCTGAGATGACCGTGGGAGAGTCTCTTTTGAAGGACTTCCGGAGAGGCCCAGATGTCTTCTTGACGACAGCCTCACTGACCGCCTTCAAAGTGCGTAAAGAATCGATGAGATTATGCAACGAAACCGTCGCCGACCTCACGGGGCTCAAGATAATGGAGAAGGATGCCGAAGGTAAGGACCCGGCAATACCTGGTAAGTATTGATGGGCGTTAACCAGCCCAGGTTTGCGACAGCTCATCATACTCAATGCCATCATCCAGAATCAAGACAGCATTGCTGATGGTATACCGCAACAACGCCTGGTCTTCTTAGTCAAGCATCTCATCTCAAACCTCGGACAGGGCATCACGTCATCGGCAGTCATTGCCGAAACTCTTAAGGTATTTACGGTTGTGCTACCGATCATCAAAGGAATTTATGGTTCGCACTGGACCGATATTTTACGCTTCATCAGCACAGTGTGGTCACAGACGCTGTCGAGCGATGATCAAGAGCTACCTGTCATTCATGCCTCACTACGTCTATACGCAATAATGAGATCTTTGGTAGGTGATGATGATGGCAATGACGATTTGGAGGACGCCTGGAAAGAGTCTCTGAGCGTTCTCTCGGAGAGTTTGATCAATCTTCTCAAGCAATCTCAAGGTTGGTCGCCTGTTCGATGGAAGTAAACTCAAGCTCATTGCGTAGCAGCGGTTTCAGACGATTCCAACCAGCCATTGAGGATTGTCAACGAGTTACTTGCAAGACAGATAGCAAAGGTTCCCCTCGAGCAGCTAGAGGATCCGAGTGAGGTGGGTACAGAGATTGCCTTACTGCACAGTCACTAACTAGCTGACTTTCGAGATTCTAGCTTTATCCACTGCTCTATGTAGATTCCCGTTCTGTCCAGGAAACGGCATATGGCGTACTCCATAGGCATCTTCCTTCCGCACAAGAGCAGATTTCCCTGGACGTGGCTCTCTCCAAAACAGACGCGAGGCTACCCGATGAACTCCTATCGCTGATCTTGGAGGCTCCCAAATTCGAATCAATGGCTGATGCGAACTTTGCGCGTACGATGCCACTTCATCTCCGAGGGTACCTCCTAAGTTGGAAGCTTGTATTCGACCACTTCACAAACGCCTCCTATAAGGCGAAGGCAGACTATGTCGAGAATATCAAGAAGGGGACCTACCTTGTTGGCCTTTTGGACTTTACATTCGACTTCCTAGGCCATTCCGTGAATAAACCGGTAGACGCGTCCAGGTTCGAGATCACCTCGTATACTCCAGATATGGAGGAGTCACCGCAGAAGGACGTTCAATGGCTTCTCATCCACTTATATTATCTAGCATTGAGGCACCTCCCGACTTTATCAAAGACTTGGTGGATGGCCTGTCAAAACCGTCAAACGGTCGTAGCAGTCGAGGCCTGGACGGAGAAATACGTAAGCCCTCTCCCTTGATTGCACAATGACACTAGCCACCTAGACCGCTACTACGACCGCACAACCACCATGACCCATGGCCAGAACCACCTCTTACTGACAATGCCCTCACAGATATCCCCCCTAATCATCGCCGCCGAACTCACGACCGTAAGCGACTGGATCCCCACCCAAGCCACCGACTCCCAAGCCCTCACGATCAAAGTGAACCAAAAAGCCAAAGAGATCACCGCCGGCTACGAAGTCGACGACCAAACTATGCAAATCGCCATCAAATTGCCCTTATCCTACCCGCTCCACCAGGCCACAGTCGAGGGCATCAACCGCGTTGGCGTCGACGAGAAGAGGTGGCGCAGCTGGCTCATCAATACCCAGGGCGTTATAACTTTCTCCGTAAGTGCCGTTCCCTTCTCATCTCCTCCATCCTCATCCTCGTTGTGCTTACCGGATGGCTGCCACCTCTAAATCCCTATTAACACCAATCCAACCAATTATAGAACGGCTCCCTGATCGACGGCCTCCTCGCCTACCGGCGCAACGTCGTCGGCGCGCTAAAGGGGCAATCCGAATGCGCGATCTGCTACTCCATCATCAGCGCCGATAAGCAACTTCCCAATAAGAGGTGCGGGACGTGCAAGAATACGTTTCATTCCAGTTGTTTGTACAAATGGTTTAAGTCGAGCAATTCGAATAGTTGTCCGCTTTGTAGGAATGCTTTTAATTATGGGTAGATAGGTGGTTTAGATATGATGGAAGGTGGAGGTTCAGATAGACGGAGGGCTAAAAGTGCATTAGTGTGCTGATTTTGTATGGTAGACGTGAGGTGTGACGCTGATTATCCTGGGTCTCATGGTCTAAAAGCCACTAGCACTACTGTGCATCACGGGAGAATGCCAGGCATGAAATCATGTATTGTTACCTGAGCTCAAAAAAGACATCATTACACGCAACGACCATACCATTCATGAAACCAAGCATTCAAACTCCAAGAAGACACCAAATACACGCAACGACCACACCAGTTATGAAACCATGCAGTGCTACCCAAACTCCAAGAAGACATCAGTTCGCGCCACGACCCACATCTATTGCACACAATCCACCCCCTCGAGCGTCCTCAAAGCCCTCACACCCTGCCCCTCGAAAATGCCCACCAACCTCTCACACTCTCGTCTCAGCCTCTCCTCCCCCTGGCTCGCATTAAAGGTGATCCACTCTTCAACACTCATCTTCTTCTCCGGACTCGTCAAGTCCCCTTTCACACTCTTCAAAGCAGCAGTCAAGCCCACATTCTCCTTATCCGCGTTCTTAGATGAGGGCGAAGCGAGGAATATCGTCTCGAGATCGACAGCGGTCCAGGGAAAGGTGGACTGCAAGCCGCCAGCTATGATGTTGCGTTGTTTTGAAGGGGATGTATTCGGCGTGCTGGCCGCTAAAGGAACGCGCGTGGTATGCGGCTTTGATGGTGATAGAATAGGGGGACGAGTAGCTGAAGGCCGCGAGGAAGGCGGTTGGTTCTCTGCGTCGGACGATTGAGGCGACGGTGATGGTGTGGCTTGCTTAGAGGGGAGGGGAGGTGAAGATGCTTCGGCGACGGTGACTATTTTACTCTTGGGCTTGGTCGCAGCCGCTACGGCCTTCTTAGATTTCATGATTTGCTTCTTGAGTTCGGGAGCTGGAGCAGGGTCAGGAGCTAGGTCTTCCGCCGTTTCTGCACTCTGCACTTCCTGGTTCTGGTCCAGGTCCATCTCAAAAGCGGGCTCAGTTTCGGCCTTGTTTTTGGTCTTTACCCTTCCCTTTTCCGCCTTAGCGCCTGGTTTGGTCTCTTTTGCCTCTTTGTTGATAGTTTCACCAGCAGTCAAAGTAGCCTCGTCCATCTGAACCTCTTCGGCCACTGCTAATGCTTCTTCGTGAGCCAATGTTTGGGCTTCCTCACGTTCCTGAATTTCGCCTTTCTCGGCTTCGGCTGATACAGTATCGTCAAGACGACGATTCTCCAACCGGGCAGCTCCAGCTACCATGGGGCTTTGCCTAGCAGAGGCCTTCCGCGTTACCTTCTCCTGGCCGCCATCAGCCCCTACTCGCGCTCGCGAGTTGTGTCTTTGAGGCTCTGTACCAAGCTCGACGTCAGGCAATGAAGGTTGCGCCTCGGCACCGAGAGGCTCAAGTTGTACGCTGATCGTTTGCACTTGAACCGCTGTGCTTCCTCTAGTGGCTTTTCGTACAGGAGCTACGGAGGCGGTAGTCTTCTTCGAACCAGGACGGGTTCGAGTCAAGCGTCTGCCCTTTGGTTTCTCTTCTTGCCGCTCGTCCGCATTTTCGTCGTCCGTGAGAGGACGATCAAGCTCGGCGTCCAAAGCGGCGTCGATCTCATCATCGTCCGGCGCAGCTGATCTCAATGAAGCTTTAGATGCCGTAGAAGTGGTGGATGCTTTACGAGTTGTGGAGGATGCTCGTTTTCTGCCGCCTGCTGTGCCTTTCTTTGGTACTGCGATGGGCGGAGGCATACTTTCAGCATCTGTCATCTCGATATCCTGATCTAGGCTCTCCGTGTGAGCCATGATCGGCACGTGCTGCGCCCGGACCAGGCTGCTACCCGTTCTAAGCGCCCTCCTTTTCGGTGGGGGAGCATGCGTCAATGTGTCTTCACTACATTGTCTCTCATGCTGTGCAACAGCATCGTCGCCCTCCATCTCATCACTTGTCCGCTTCCTGCCTTTTGAGAGCTTCCCGGTTTTGTCTTGAACCTTGACCTCGAAGTCATCGTCCTCAGGCTCTAGGAAGCTGCTGACCTCCATAGGCTCGTTGTTGTTGGCTCTGGTAGCTTTGCTTTTCGTGCCAGTCTTCGTCTTCTTGGCCTTAGAGCCCTTTCTGCCGGCTTTCGGTGCCATTGAAGTGGTCGTGGCTGTTGTGATCGTCGATAAAATACTATTACCTTCCTCACCATTGAGATCCGCTAGAGAAGGCGCGTCTGAAATAGTCGAAAAGTTGGATTGCGTCGAGGCTCGTGAGGCTTTGGAGGCACGTCCTTTCTTTGCTCGCGTCGGTTTTAAAGTCCGAGCTGCAGTCATAGTAAAGAATAGACACGATGGTGAGCGACGGTGGTGTTCGTCACTAGCGCAAGTCAGCCGTCCAAGAATTGCGTAGGGAAGGAGTGACCAAGGGCGTACAAGGGGTTGTCCTTCGGCTCCCAGCCATCCAAGCTCAGATTGCAATAGGCACAAGTTACGAAGTCATCGCTCTCCGGTGTTGGACAATAATACCATCCCGCTTCGACCATCTACGAACAGAGGCAATTAGCACACTCTTACAAAGATATCTCGAAGTAAGAACTACTAGCCTTCTCTGTCTTGCAGGTCCATCCCCTCTTGCTCTCATGAGGCCAGCGATCTGCGAATGTTGATCGCCTCGCGTCCATCAATCCCTCGCTCAGTGGATACTCTTCATCGCGGTCTTGTTCCTCGCTTCGTTGCTCGATGCACACATTGATCGCCCATCCGCATCGTTGGGAATGTTTCAAGTGCTCAGTAGCAGGGTTGTCATCTTCCTCCCATCCATCAAGGGACCTTTTACAGAGAAAACACATCGCATTATCTGGACATGTCGCTGTTGGTTTGTAGAAGAAGCCGGCTTTGGCAAGCTGATCGATCCGTATCAGCAACAAAATTTATCATTGAGGGATTGCGAAGAAACTCACTTGCGCAGGCGACGGAGATTTGTGCGGCCATTTCAAGGCTTTGGATGCCTTCGTATTCGAAGCTCTTCTCTTCGTTTGAGGATGTGCGACATCGAAGGATGCCAGGCGCGCTGCGAATGTCTCCATACCCTCTACCCACGCCATGGCAGGACTCGAGAAGCTTTCCTAGGCAGTGATGCTGGCTATTTGAATGACGAAATTCGATGCGCTGATCCAGTGCTATCCAAGAAGATAACCCGTAAGGCTGCTGCTGATGGTTGTGTTTGTTGATGTCTCGGTAAACTCCATCGCGTTCTGGTTCCTGGCCCGCATTTAGTGTAGGTGATATGATGCTCAACCTTAGGTAAGCGAACTTCAACAACAAACGAAACGAATTCTCCGGGCAGCGCAAGCTTCAACAGTTTATTGCCCACATCAGCTGCATACCTCGATGGCGGTCAGGCCTCTGCAGTTACAGCTGCGTGGTCTTTCGGTGCAATACCATCATTTTCTGGAGTGAGAACCGCATAAAATGGCTTTGCGGCAGCTTTCAGTAAGCCTTCCGGTGATTCCCCTCCACGGCAAGTCTCACAGACTGACTATATCGTCTCAAGCTTGCCAGGACCATACGCTATAGGTCTCAGAATCAGTCTCCTCTTCTTGTCAGAGTAGGATGGCAATTTCGGCAATCTCGCGCACCCGATGGACGGTTGCGAAGTTTCGCTTCTCGAAGCCCTCCGGAAGCTGGAGGAGATAGCGCATATTCAGACCTCCCTTCAGACTCAGCGTCGTCGAAAACTCTTAGCTCTCCTTCGTCACGGACCTCAAAGTCCAGCGTCTCTACTCCTTCTCAGTCTCCCTCTTCAAAGGCCTCGAACCGTCACACCAATCCACCATTAGACTGGGACGATAACCCAGACCTCAGTATCTCCGCGTTTTCCCAGCTGCCTTCTTCAAATTTTGGTGTGAACCAGCACATGGTCATTAACGATGAGTTTAAGGAAGCATTGCGGCAAATACTGTGGCAGTTCCGAGCTCCGATTCGCTATGCTTTTGCCTACGGATCGGGCGTCTTTCCACAAGGAAAGGCCACCCCGTCCAGCTCTACTGGCTTGCACCCAGCCCCGAACCGTGCTATCACCAATGTCCAGAAAGGAGAGGGCAAGATGATTGACTTCATCTTTGGTGTCTCTTACACGCAGCATTGGCATTCTTTGAACTTGCAAGAGCATCGCGACCACTACTCTGCAGTCGGATCATTAGGCTCTTACGTAGTCTCGGGGATACAAGACAAGTGGGGCGCAGGCGTCTACTTCAACCCCTACGTCACAGTCAATGGCACACTTATCAAATACGGCGTCGTAAATCTCGACACTCTGTGTCGCGATCTATCCGAATGGGATACGTTGTACCTTGCCGGGCGTTTACAAAAACCTGTCAAAATCCTTCGTGATGACCCTCGTGTACGCCTTGCTAACCAGATCAACCTCATCTCCGCCGTCCGTACCGCGCTACTTTTACTTCCACCTTCATTCAATGAGCGAGAACTTTACAGCACAATCGCAGGAATATCCTATATGGGCGACCTACGCATGACTCTCCCTACGGAGAATCCGCATAAAGTTGCCAATATGGTCTCTCACCAGCTTCCAAATTTCCGCCAGCTTTACGCTCCCCTTATCGAGAACTTACCGAACGTCGCGTTTCAAGATCCACGGTGCAGCAAACATAACTGGGCGGATGACCCCTCAACCAATGCCACGCTTGTACAAGATATGGACCCTATCAAGCGCGGCAATATGGTGCGTCGTCTGCCGAAGTCGTTCCGCCAAAAACTCTACTTCCGATATCAGTCCAAGTTCCAGATCCCTCAACTCGAATTTAACAAGATGTTGGAAGAGACCAGTGATGAGGATCCAACTAGGATTAAGCGGCGGCAGGGCGGCAAATTCGAGCAGCGGGTAGCTGGCGACGATCACGAAGCATTGAGGAGCGAAGTTCGTGGCGTAATAAAGAAGACAATCGGTTGGCCAAGTATGAGTCAGAGTATCAAGGGAGTTGTGACTGGAGGCATCGGCAGAACATGGAGGTACCTTTCGGAAAAACGACAAAAATACAATCAAGGGCGGAAGGCGCAGTCAGAGGAGACTAACAGGACTAAGAGAAAGGAAGACGGGGAAGGGAAGGAGTGAAAGTACAGGCTTATCGTTCTTGCACATATTCCACAAACGCAGACACTTTCGACCGGTTTCATTTGTCAGAAGCATCGCATAGCGTCGTCGGCAAAAGCCACGATCCGGGGGTTTGGAACGGTTAAAAGCGTACTCTGTGTACGTTGGAAAGGGGCGTTGTTGTTTGACTTCCTAGAAGAAAGTAAAGCATCGGGCGGATGTCCATCCAATATCAAGTCTATCGTTGTCAGGCATATGGGGGCCCATCCCCTCGCAAGCACCGGCGCGCCCATTTGGCACGTCGTCCATAAAATGTGCATCCAAGGGTCTTGCTTTGTAAGCCATCCAACAATTACCAATCCATATCTGGCGTGTTACGGCACGGACCGGAAAGGGCGGTTTAGACCCTACCCCTGGACATCAGCTACGTCTGAGTCGGATGGATTCAACACCTTCTGCTTCGTAAGCCGGAGAGTTTGAAATGCCCGAATTCAATGCCATTTCCCTTACAGTATGGCAGTACCTTCGCCCAATTCGTGTGATTCTGATTTCATTATAAGATACGAGAACCGCTGAATCCATAGTTGACCTCTATAATCCACTTCCCACTCATCCTGAAATCCTAATAGTTGCCCTCTTCCCCTTCTATATTAATACTCCAATCCAATCAACACAGCATGGCGATTACCGAGATAATCATCCCGCAACTGAAAAAAGACGCCAAAAGTAGACACGACTTCAAAGAAATCTGGCCGACGATATCACAAACCTTCGAATCTCTCCCTGCTATTCTAAACGGCTATTACGGATGGATAGTCAATGAGAATGGGACGGATGTGAAGGATGACTTTAAACTCATTCTCCTTTTTGGTCCGTCCGCCTGTGTTTACCCTGGGACAGTTGCCCCAAGCCCTCGCTACCTCTACTACTTACAGTACTGACGTTGTCTTTTCCGTGCAAAATATCAGAGTGGGACAACGCAGACTCTTTCAACACGTTCATCACATCGCCCGACTTTGCCGCTTTTGTAGATAAGAGCAAACCGTTCGCGGCCGGGCCGACGAAACCACAGCTGTACGAGACGAATCTGGGACCCGCCGGTTGCGGAGCAGCGCCAATCGCGGAGATCGTCCAGATGAAAGTTGGGTCTGGGAGTCAGTCGGCGGAGAAGGCTTGGGATAATCTTGTGGCTCTTATTGAGCAGCACGTGGATGCTCCAATGCGAGCCATTCGTGGACGGAGTCTCAATTTGGATGAGGAGGTGTTTCTGGGTGTCCTTGGTTGGGATAGTGTCGAGGTGAGTAACGCATATGGTATCCGTAGCGATGGTTGAGCAAGCTGACAACTTCAGTCACGCGAGCTTGTGAGAGGCAAGCCCGGTTGTAAGGATGGCTTGCAGCAGCTTCGAGAGGTTGGAGAGTTGTCTGTACTCCTTGTGGAACTTAGACCGCTTGGTACTCCATGGACTTGAGCATCTTTGCTTGTGCTATGGCCGCGGAGACAATCCTGGAGACGCCTGTGCTGCTTTGTGATAAGGCTGGCTGACCGTCGCGACGTACTATTATTCTCTTCGACCATATTGTATACTAAGGATCAAGTTGCCATGCCGCTCTGTCCTCGCTTGTTCCCTTGAAACTGACGATTGACTTGACTTCACCTGGCCAGTATTGTGAGAAGTAAGATCACCTTGAACAGGGTAGTTGCGGCGAAGTAGGATCATCCAAAAGCGGAACACACACAATCGGTTGCCATGCGAGCTGGGGAGTATTGAAGACTGTCAAGGTCGGTTTCCCGGCCCAAGTACGTCAGCCAGCGTACCTGCCTGAGAGGTAGCCCGATAAGCACCTGTGACGAGCAGGTCGGCACTGGACCGCCACTGTGGTGGGATGATTTACTTCTTCTTCTTTCTTCTTTGCCTCATCTAGTTCAACATTCTTTGATAGGTACAGCGCAGCCGATCGAGTTGATTCCTCAGCATGCTTTCTTAGCCTCTACAGCAGCTCCCTCTGCCGCAATAACTTCGTAGCCGCATATTGCCCATCCCGGGCCGCGTAGTACAGTGCTAAAACTTTCGGGATCAATGTTCGTCTTGGTATGAGCTGCAATCTGCAGAACCAGCTGCGTCACAACCATTTATCCGGTCCCTTTGCCGTCTTTGCACGGTTATGCCGGCGATCAAGATCCTGGACTTTTATGAGGCAATGGAGAAAGGGATGGTGGTAGCTGAAGACGGACCAGTGAGTGAAGAGGTGCCTTTTGAGACGGAGAATATTGTGAGGGACAGTCAGATGATACGGAAACTTAATTGATTGAGAGCTGGTTGTTGTATGGCTGAGGCAGTGGCAGTACTGAAGGGAAAATCTAAGGGATTGCTCTTCTGTCCAAAACAAGCAGATTCTTAGTGCATGTACGCTTAGCTTCGAACTACAATAACATCTACAATTCTTTATTCTGATCTTGACTGTTGGTTATAGTTTCCTCAAATCTTTGATCATAGAGGGGACGTACTCCAAGCTTGACTTCCGACACCTATGACCTGGCGTCCAATATAATGAAAACTCCTCAAGTAGTATGAACGCCATACCAGCCCCGTATCCAAAAGCTTCCCATCGCTGTACCGTAAAGTAAATGAGACAGATCGGCTGAACCAGACTAAGAGAGCGCAAGCTTCCACCCCCGCCGTTCAGTAATCTCACTCCAATCCACAACCCTCTGCCCATCAATCGGCATCGTGCTAGCCTTCAACCGCCACAACTCCTCCAACACTGACAACGCAGCATCCACGTTATGAAAACGACGAAACGCCGCCAGATCTAACATGCGTTGTCGAATATACCGTATATGGCTCTCGCAATCTGCCTCGCCTCCGGCCATGAAGAGCGGGAACAACAGCGTACATTCGGGCAGGCATTCAGGTGGCATGTCGCCAACGTGCTGCACGATAGCATCGACTTGCAAGGCGATTTTCTTGTTTAGAATGACTGTCATAGCGGGGAAGTGGCGCCGGATGGTGCGATATAGGTGGATGAGGGCGGCGCTGCGGTAGGTTTCGGCGAGACTCATTAGGGAGCGATCGGGGGATTCGACGCAAACCCATTCTTGGAGCTGGGACTCGATGCGGAAGGCTCGAGAGGAGAAGACTTTGAATGGGAGATTTCGATCTCCATTAAAGAAGCCATCATCTTGGTAGCCGTTCAGAGTTGGAGGGAATGAACTATCATCTGAGTACAGATACAAAGAACACCCGAGCATGTCCGCGTTGAGGAAGCTGATCGTTGAAAGTAGACGCATTGGCTGAGTAGCCAATCCGAAATATGAGTCCACCACGTTTACGTTTTCGTTGTCTGATATCCAGTATGGGCCTGCGATCAATGGTTCGCAATCCAAGGTGACGCTCATAAGGATGTCATGATAAGCAAAGTTGCGCAGCAGCCATCGTCCTTCCAACGTCCGCGATAAAGTCTCCATGCCCCTGCGACCAGTAGAGTCTACATTCGTAGATCGGATGATTTGCGCTGCGCCGACGAGATGTTCGTACCAGTCGGATGTGTCGCCAAGGATTGCTTCCATAGAACAGAGAATGAGACATCCGGCAAGAGATAACTCCGGGGAGAGGCCATTTGTTGATATAGATGAAGCAAAGGAAGCAAGGGCAGATGACCGGTCTTCGAGAGCTCGGACTTGGTATGATTCGTGACAAAGTGAGAGGTGGGAGGATGACCAGGCGATGAGGGTATCGAGTACCGAGGGGGATTCTATTGCCATAGGGAGGAGGACTGAATATTATGTCAGCCAAAAAGGACCATGCAAGGGTTCAGTCACGAGCGCCTGAGCACTTTCAGGCATAACAACAAGGAGTATCCCTACCTGACAGAAACCCATTATTATCAAGATTCGTAGTCAAGATTTTCGTAAAGGTCTGCATATAATACCGCAACACCAATCTTCTTTCCAGTGTATGTACTCCGGAACCTTTGTCTTCTACCCAGAACAACATCGGATCCGGCGCTTTCAGAATTGAGGAAGATCTTTGTTGGATTGCTAGTACTGTCGGTGCTCGATTTGGGGAGAGTACGCCTTGGTCTATGGTCAGGGCACAGGGACGCTCCCACTGGCAGACCAGGTTGAGCCGTTGGCAATGCCCGCATGTTGAGTGGATGCCGTCGCATCTCTTCTTTCTGCAGCAGGAGACCTTCTATCGGTACGAAAGTCGCGATGTAGCTCTCAGAGATGCAACTCACCGTTGACGACAGGTCAAGCAGCCTCTCCTCTGCCGCGTGCCTCCAGTCTTCTTCTTCGGGCGACTGTTCTGCTGCACCGTGAGAGCAGTCGCGGTCGTCGGACTATCCGACATCGTGAATGGCCTTTGGCGTGTTCCGATTGCGTATGATTCGCCTTGGACAAGGTCCCGTTATTGGAGTGTTACGCATAGACACCTTGTGTTGATCGCCATTCTTGAGTGTTCTGCAAGATGAAGATCGATGTCCCATGTTCCGAAGTTGCGAAGACTGCTTACCTTATTGGGTTGCGGGGTTTGATAGGGGGCCGGTATTATCACGTGACTTAGAATATGTGAAGGTTGAGCTGAGTTGAGACTACACAGATCAGTTTATCTGTTAGTGTTGACCGTGACCAAACACGAGACCATATTCATGTAATCAAATATATAGTGACGTTAGAATTGTGGAGTCTAGTTGAAGCTGTTGGTGGAGACGCGTGAGATTGTTTACAGCCCCTATCATTATCTTATCAGAATATTTACGATCCATGTGTCATGCATGGCGGCCGCCAGGGTCCGTCACAATTTCGGCTTTTTCACGACAACAGCAGATGTCAATTGAAGCTCTCGTCATAAACAAAAATCGGTTACTGAGGATCTCTTTCTGACCGTGCGAGATCGCACTTTAGGAAGAATCACTTGAGGAGATTAGCTTTTCCTTTCTTCCAGTTACACAGTGGCAGCTCACCACGCACCAAGTCTTCCCTGCCGACAAATGTCCAAACTCCCTTGACTTATCTCGTAGACACGATGCAGTCCTCATGGTGGAAAGAGGCCGTCGTCTACCAGATCTACCCATATTCATTCAAAGATACCACCGGGACAGGCATTGGCGACCTCAACGGCATCACATCGAAATTGCCCTACTTGCGTGACCTGGGCGTCGATGTTGTATGGCTGAGTCCAATCTACGCTTCGCCGATGAAGGATATGGGATATGATATTTCCGACTATTATGCTATCCATCCGGACATGGGAACCATGAAAGATTGGGAAATCCTCGTCGAAGAAGCACACAAGACCGGATTGAAAGTCGTAATGGATCTTGTTGTCAATCATACCTCCGATCAGCATGAATGGTTCAAAGAGAGCAAGAAAGGAGGAGACAAAAAAGACTGGTATATCTGGAAACCGGCAAAGGGTGGAAAGGAACCAAACAACTGGGGAGCAATCTTCGGTGGGTCGTGCTGGGAATGGGACGAGAACCTCAAAGAATACTATCTTCATGTCTTCGACGTCAGCCAGCCAGATCTAAATTGGGAGAATCCTGCTGTACGAGAAGCAGTCTGGGATGTTATGAAATTCTGGCTGGACAAAGGCTGCGATGGGTTCAGGATGGATGTTATCAACTGCATCTCCAAAGAGCCTGGATATCCGGATGTCCCAGTCACTGATGTGGCTCAAGAATTCCAATACGGTCTGCTACACAGGTTTAATGGCCCAAAAGTCTACGATTTCCTGAAAGAGATGAATGAGCGAGTACTAAAGTACTTCCCTGATGCCTTCACCGTAGGAGAAACACCCGGCGTCGCAACACCAGAGCAAGCCATTTCCTACGTCAAGGACGGAAAACCACTCCGGATGATCTTCCACTTCGAACACATGTACATGGACATCGTGCCCGGCAAGAAGTGTTTCTTCCATCGCGACTGGAAACTTACTGAATTGAAGAACATCCTCGGCACTTTCATGGAATACATGCAAGCCCACAACGGCTGGGACAGCCTGTACCTCGAAAACCACGACCAACCCCGCATCCTCGGCCGCTGGGCCAACGACACAACCTACCGTCTCCAAGCCTCCAAGATGCTTGCCCTCTTTCACGCCACTGGGAGAGGCACGCTCTTCCTATACCAGGGACAGGAAATGGCGGCGGCGAATCTGAAGAGCTGGACGTATGAGGAATTGAGGGATGTGGAGGAGATCAACTTCTACGATGCTGAGAAAGCGCTGAGACCTGAGGGAAGTGATATGAGTGATGTATTGTCTCAGATTCAGGTTGTGGGGAGAGATAACAGCCGCACGCCCATGCAGTGGACCGGGAACGAGAATGCGGGGTTCAGCACGGGAAAACCGTGGATCAAAGTCAACGAGGACTATAAAGAGTGGAATGTGGAGAAGCAGCTTGGGGACGAAAACAGTGCCTTGGAGTTCTGGCGGAAATTGTTGAAAATAAGAAAGCAGCATCCAGCGCTTGTGACTGGTGGATTCAAGATGTTGGATTGGGAGAATGAGCAAGTCTATGCTTATACGAGGACCGATGAGTCGGGTGAGTATTTGGTCGTCTGTTCTTTCTGCGAGGAGGTCGTCGTGTGGAAAAGCCCGAGTCAGGGAGGGGAGGTTTTGATCTCAAATTATGCGGCTGATAACGACGAGGGAGATTCTCTAAAGTTGAGGCCATATGAGGGAAGGTTGTATTACAGGAAGATATAGGTTGCAACAATCATAAATTCTAGAGATGAAGATGCTAATTCCCATGTTCAAGAGACATTGTGAGATCAATTTGAACCACTGATAACATTGAAAGGCGTGATGAATGAAACCCATATATGCATTATTCTATTTCCGCCCAATGCGATTTTGCGGTCAGATCACACTACTAATCTGGACCGATGACCTTGACTTCCGGTAATACCTCTCTCCCCGTGCATTAAGCAACCGCTCCTGCTCCTGCATTTCCAGTACATATTCCCGACTAACGCTCAGGATCGCTTCCTTCAGCATTCTCACAATCTGTCGTATTTCCGTCTCTGTGACAATGTAAGGTGGCGAGATAATAACAAATTCGACATCGTATTCACCCGTCTTGCCCAAATTCCCCAAGATATTAAGTCCCATCTCCATCGCCGTATCGACGATCCTGTTAGAGAAATTCGACGCAAGTGAGAAAGGATGCTTCGTTGCTGGATTCGCCATGAATTCCACAGCCCAGAATAGACCTCTTCCACGGATGTCTCCCACAAAAGGGAGAGTATCGACCTGCTCCCTGAGTTCAGTTTCGAGTACGATGCCCATTTCTCGTACCTTCGAGAGGATGTTCTCGCGCTGAATTATTTTCTGCACGGCTACTGCAGCCGCGCAGGCTGTGGGATGCGCCTGGAAGGTGTGTCCGTGGGCAAGGGTTCCTGATCCGTTGGCTAGAGCATTGAATATCCTTTCGTTCAAGAGGACTCCGGATAGGGGAAGAAATCCTCCGCCTAGAGCTTTGCCGATGGTCTGGATATCAGGTCCAGATATGCCTTCTTGTTCCCACGCGTGCATTGTACCGGTCTTTCCCATTCCGCACATGATCTGAAGTCAAGGAGGTTAGGATACACTGCTGATATGATCAAACCATGCAGGAGACTTACTTCGTCGAGAATCAGAAGAGCACCATACTTGTCGCACACTTCTTTGACTGCTTTGAAGTATCCCGGCACAGCCGGTACACATCCTAGAGTCGTACCGGGTATCGTCTCTGCTACAAAAGCGGCGACTGTTTCGGGACCGAGCCTCAAGAACTCATCTTCAAGCTGCATCTTCAGTCTCTCCACATACTCCGTGTCCGTCTCATCATTGGCCTTTGCTCGGTATGCATAACATGGATCGACGAAAGTGACATTCTGCGAGAGCCAGTGATCATAGAGGCCTCGCCGCGACTGATGCCCGGAGACACTGAGCGCACCCAACGTGTTGCCGTGATAACTTTGCTTTCGTGATACAAAATTGACTCGCTGCGGTTCGCCTTTCTCAGTCCAGTATTGTGTTGCCAGCTTCAATGCTGCATCTGTTGCTTCACTTCCCGAATTGACGAATATTGCCTTGACTAGGCCTCCAGGTTTGTTGCTGAGAAGTAGAGATGCCAGTTCTTCGCCTGCAGCGCTCGTATATCTGCTTCCAGAGTAGACATATGCAATCTGCTGCATCTGTTTGAGTACAGCATCGTTGACGCTCTGAGGGGGGTTGTGTCCTAGACATGAGACGGCAGGTCCGGCAGAGGCATCGATGACGACCTTTCCTGATGCCAAGGTAAAAGAAATACCAGAGCCCGACACGATGCTTTGCGGCTCATATGCCAATGCCCGATGAAGAATATGAGACGCAGCCGCAGTCTTGTTGATGCCCATGACGACGGTATGCCTTCCTTAGGACGTCAATGTCGTCGAAGGAGAATTTGAGAGATAAGGAGTGAATGAATCTTGGTTATCTTTGACGTCCGGATGAGAATGAGATTGAAGAAATAAGAGATAGAGATAGGAACACAAGGGTATCTCAATCTTTGTCAGGAAGCATTTTGACCCTGAGGGTGACGTCAAAGTAAGTGATTCAGCGGCAATGGCGGGCGTCCGTGCATGTTCCTATCGCATCCCCCATTTTGGGGATTGTCGCGGCTAGAGCCACTCAAACGTTAAGTCTTGAGAGTAGCTTGAGATATGGAAGCACCTGGGTACATAGTACATCGTGTGTCGAACAGGGCAATTCCAAGGGGCGGATGGGCGTCAAGGGCGGGGCGCTAACGGCGGCGCCTTTATCGCCGATAAGCTTAATTCGGCAGTTTGTTAGATCCTTACTAGAATAAGGCTTCCCCATAATACACTTCTTATGGCAGAAGTCGGTGATTAATCCGCAATTAATTGTAGTCTTGGACTTCGATTTCCATGGCTCAGGAATCTGACGGTTCGAGACCACTTCTCGCCGGTATCTTAGGAACTCTCCCTATCCTCAGTATATTAAGATAACAAGTTCCGTCCCTTTGGAACGGAAGCAGTCACATTTGAATCCAGAAATATCGCAAATATGCTTAATGTAAGCTGACACTCCCGAGATGCACACTTCATATCTGTCACCATTCTAACATGTTACTGCAGTCCGAGAGTCCCGAACACAAGGGAGACAAGGCCATGGAGGCCCACAATGTGACAGAGATGAATCGAGTCGTTCAGTCAGAGAGTGGCGATCGATTCGGAGTTGGAGAGACGTTCACTCTAGAAAGAGCTCGAGGTGCCACGGAGACTGAACATAACCTCACCATCACAGAGGCCTTCAGGCTCTACAGACCCGCTATTGGATGGTCTTTCCTATTCAGTCTGGGTGTCATCATGGCTGGCTTCGATCCCCAGCTTGTTGGGACACTCATTGCCATTCCCCAGTTTCAGAAGACCTTCGGTGTCCAACTGGCCGATGGCTCCTTTGTCGTCCAGGCTCAGTGGCAGTCAGCATTCAATCTCGGTGTTCCAGTCGGTCAGGTAGTCGGCTCCATTGGCGCTGGTTATCCACTTGAACGATGGGGTAGGCGCTGGACACTCGCCGTCTGCTGCATCATTTCCTGCATTGCCGTGGCTCTTCAATTCCCCTCGCAAAACAAGCCACAAATTCTCGTCGCCGAACTGGTCAATGGAATCGTCTTAGGAGCTTACCCAGTCATTGCACCAACCTATATTTCCGAAGTCACACCTGTCGTACTTCGAGGTATCGGAGCAGCATTCATCAACCTGTCCTTCGTCATCGGCCAGCTCATTGCCAGCGGAGTCCTCGCCGGAACCCAATCCCGCCCCGACCGATGGAGTTACGACATCCCATTCGCCTGCCAATGGATCTTCCCGGTCGCCATCCTCATCGCGATACCCTTCTGCCCCGAGTCCCCATGGTGGCTCGTCCGTAAAGGCGAAATGGCCAAAGCCGAGAATGCCCTCAAGCGCTTGACACACGAATCCGTCGACACCGCCAATCTCCTCGCCAACATCAAAATCACCACCTCTCTCGAGATGATGGAATCAGAGACCTTGAAATTCATTGACTGCTTCAAGGGCACCGATCTCCGCCGAACCATCATCTCTATCATGGTATATGCCACACAGCCTCTCGTAGCTAACTTTCTCGTCATCGGATACGCCGTCTACTTCTTCGAACTCGCCGGCATTCAAACAACGCAGGCATTCGACCTCGGAGTCGGGCTTCTTGGCGTAGGCTTCGTCGGCACATGTCTGTCCTGGCCTCTCATTGCTCGGTTCGGACGACGACCGATCTACAACTACGGTTTAGTTTTGCTCGCGATTCTTGTGCTTATGGTTGGAGTCCTGGATGTGGTACCGAATTACACCACCACGCCGGGCATCATGTGGGCACAATCCTCTATGATGGTCATCTACAATTTCTTCTACGATCTCTCCATCGGACCTCTTTGTTTCGTCATCCTCTGCGAAGCCTCCTCCGCCAAACTTCGTGGCAAGACAATCGCCATCTCGACAGCTGTCAACGCTCTGATCAACGTCGCCTGTGCAGTCGGAATTCCGTATGCCATCAACCCCGATCAGGGTAATCTGCGCGGAAAGCTTGCGTTTGTGTTCCTGGGTACGACGATACCTTGCCTTGTGTGGTGTTTCATGGCGCTACCCGAGACGAAGGGCAGGACGTTTGAGGAGTTGGATATCATGTTTGCGAAGAGGGTGCCAACGAAGCAATTTGCGACCTATATATTCGAAGATGAGCGCACGGAGAAGGACATCACTGTATAGAAGAGTCTTTATTGGTAGTTTCTCGTCGAGAATATAAAGCCTTGAATGGCAATATCACCATCGTATACATCGAGTCCATTCCACGGCAGCTAATCTACAACTCATGACCATCCAACGCCGCGTGCAGGTGTTCCAACAATGCTGGATGCACAGGCTTGTAGCCAAGTTTCACCGCTCGGTCATTCTTCAATACCATGTTGGCCGCCACAAGATTCCAAATCTCTCCATCACCTGCATCCTCCAACCTGATCCTGAGTAAATGCAGTGCTGACTTCTGCCTTCGGACTCTTTTGTCATCGCTAGGTCGAGAACCTTAAGGATGAACGGATGAACGTCCTTGACATGAACCTAAAAGGTAAATATGTTTTTTGAGTATCCATTGTTTCGCGTCCGCCTCCAGCAAGGCCTTTGAAATTCCACACTCCTTCTTTCGCCAAGATTACTTCTGCATATTACTTCTTAATGTAGTTAGCTCACCTTCGCTACGGTGATTTCACCGCATGTGGATTCCCTACCTCTTCTTCTTCTCATTCTTTAGTAGTCACAATATATACGAATTGGCCTTATTAAAATGCCCATTCTAATTGTGGATAGTTCAACAGATCTAAAGGCACCTCAGTGATGGTGCTTTCTTCAGTCTTCACGACTCTCAGGGGCCTCGGCCGTCCTGATGAGGGCCCTCGGGCGCGGAAAGAGGGGCATCTCGTACAAAGGCTATGGGATACTCTGGAGAAGAATTGGTATCTGGGATTCACAAGTTTCGGCGGTCCGCCTGTGCATTTCAGAATCGTATGTGATATTTATCAAAGACATGATTCGACGTCTAAGCTTATGCTTTTGCTTTGGGACGTGCTGTAGTTTCATCAAAGATTTGTCGAGAAATATCACTGGCTCGATGAGCAGATGTACCAAGAGCTATTTGGAGTTTGTCAGGCCCTCTCTGGTCCAGGCAGTACGAAGATGCACTACTGTATCAATCTTATCCATAACGGCTTTATACCCGCTACTGCAAGCTTTTTGATATGGAGGTATATCCGCCTTCTCTCCTTGTGTTCATTTGCTTCTTTAGCGTAGCCACTGAGGTCTGAAACTTCTGCGTCTAGTCTCCCTGGGGCAGTAGGCATGTACGGCCTCTCCGTTGGGATATCCAGAGTCGGTGAGGTCCTACCTCAACCGGTCTATGCCCTCCTGTCCGGCCTCAATGCTGCCACCGTCGGCATCATTGCGCTTGCAGCTGTGCAATTGGCGCAGAAAGCGATTACGGACAAGTTGACTCGAACATTGGTGTTTCTAGGAGCTACTGCGGGAATGCTTTACAATGCCCTCTGGTACTTTCCATTATTGATGTTCATAGCTGGGGCAGTGACCGTTGTTTGGGACTTTCGGTGTCTGCATCCCGTGGTGGAGAAAGTTTCAAGATTAGTGCGGAGAAACAGGATGGCAGATGAGAGACACGAAATTGAACTGAATCCTGCTTCAGAGAGGCCGCTGGAGCATCAGCGACAGTCATCTGGCAACCCGCATACCGATATGGCCGCTAATATGTCCGCTCCACCGGTCACTACCTCAATACGACAAACGTCCTCAACAGCGGAAGATACGCCACGCTCAGAGCTTCCCATCGCCGAGAACGACGCTAGAACATCACTGACTGGAACAGACGAGAGGCAAGATCCACGTGTGATTCCAGCGGACCGTGAACTGAATATCTCCTGGCAATTCGGTCTTATTCTCATTGTTGGATTTCTTGTAACGTTCGTTGCCATTATGGTGTTGCGCGGAGTTCTCAAGTACCGACCGTTGCTGTTCAGTCTCTTTGCCAATCTATATCTTGCCGGGACTATAATCTTCGGCGGTGGCCCTGTCGTCATTCCACTGCTTCGAGAGTACGTCGTCTACTATTCATCTCACTTTGACCCATCGGGAAGATGGCTGACTTGTGCACACCAGATACGTTGTTGCAGAAGGCTGGGTATCGTCACGGGATTTTCTCTTAGGTCTGGCCATCATCCAGGCGTTCCCGGGGCCAAACTTCAACTGTAAGTCAACCTCTACCCTCGCAACTCGTTCCAAATATCTATCCCGAGCTTACAGATATTCTGCCCCTTACAGTCGCCGTTTACCTAGGCTCACTAACCGCCATCTACGGCTCCCTCCCCAGCGCCGCCGGTGCTCTTATCGGCTACATCGCAATCTTCGCCCCAGGCATAATCCTCGTGCACGGCACTATGGGTCTCTGGCGAACGCTCCGCACTCGGCGGTGGGTCAAGTCAGGCCTACGCGGCACCAACGCCGCAGCGGTTGGGCTCATCTACACAGCTGTCTATAGGCTGTGGGAAATCGGGTATGTGGACGAGAATTTCACAGCCGGATCGAGTCTGGGCAGAGACCCATGGTGGGTGGTTGTAACAGCTACGAGTTATGTGGGTGGCTATTGGTTCGGTTTGAGTGTGCCGTTGGCTATTTTGCTTGGTGGGATTATGGGATTAATCCGGTATGGTGTTGTGTCAAGTGAGCGCTGACATGATTTCTGAGCTTATCTGCCAAGCTTGAGAAATTTATTTGGAATTATAGCGATCTTCATTCCAGTAGAAGATTGGCTAGATGCAGCTATTCGCAAAGCCTATCATTGCACGTGAAGGTGCAATGCAATGACGACTTGTCATAGTCTTTCTAGCCTTCGCCGAAAAGTGACAGGGCTAGATCTGAACACCAGGGAAAGATATCATGCCGCTTGCTGTATAACTTAAGCCTTCCCATCCTTAGGTACTTTTGCCATAAAAATATTGCAGAGATAACGTAAGATCTTCTGTTGAAGTCCAAGTATCTAAAGCCAATCTTCAACGTTACCTCGTCATGCTCGTCTAGGCCGTAAGGGTGTCATGATATCTGTCGATGAGATCGCGGGCCAACGCCACGGTCAGCAGCGTAATACTATTCGTATGAGTGTTTCCTGTCCATATCACATTTTTCGCCGAACGTTGCACCAACAGCTTCCTCCGGACCATCTCACGTGGAAGCTAGCAAAGAGAGCACGCCACGTCCCAGGCTTCATGATTACCCATCTGTCCGTGTGCTCGTCGGCCTCCTGAACAGCTTCCTCAATGACCCACTACTCTTCTGCCCATTCCGCACCTGTTCACAACCACACATATCAGCACCCCGTATCACCCAACCATAAAGAACATAACAAGATCAACGTCGTCCACTCACCTCACTCGCCTCCTCCCGCTCTTCCAACCCCGGCGCCCACCTCTCCTCATCCCCACAATAAACAACCCACCACCCAACCTTCTCCCCCTTCGCCAACTGATCCCTCAACTCCGCCAACGCGCCCCACCCCTCGGCACCCACGCCCCTCCCCATCACCTCCCCGACATCAGCGCTCAACCCACACCGCTCGACCTTATCCGCCACGAAAGCGTACGGCTGGCTCGTGGCGTTGGGACTCGTGTCTTTCTCGTCGTACTGTTCGACGAATTGCAAGTGTGGGAGTTGGCGCATGGGGTCCGGGTAGAGCGTGCGGAAGGAGGCGCGGAGGGCGGCCGTTGTGGACGGCGTACAGACCCATTCGGGCGCTGCGTCGTCGAGGTTGTTTAAAATTATGTGGACGCGGATTGCGACGCGTGGCCAGCGGAAGCCGTGGAGCAGGTAGACGGGCATTGCTCGAGGACAGGGTTTTGTGTGAGCGTTGATAGGGGTGATTAGGTGTTCGGAAGAAGGACTTTCATGATTGAACCCATTTTGTATGGATGGAGTAGGTTCTCATCGTGGCCTGCGTGCCGCTATCTGATGCGTGAGATCGACCGATCGGTTTTCAGCGGTGGACTCATGGTTGATAGATTCCAACCTGCTACTTAAGATTTGCATTCCAGTAATTTTGATTGGGTTTTCTGGTGCAGCATCGGATTCGGATTGAGGGCTTGCCTGCATAAGCTACTGCCGCCGCATTGGAATTGTGACTGGGAATACTCCTGGAGATAGCCGTTAGATGTTTAGGTCGGCTACAGTTTCACGACAATTGCAAGATCCCTTGGCATGGCAAAACGGCCTCAGTCCATATGCCAAATATTCAGAACTCTCCCATTTCTAACTCCCTTCTCCGGCGGCCATTTAAGCTGGAAAGATTGTGGGAAACCCACTCTAAGGCCCCCAATCGATAGACCTAGAGAGCTTGCCAATCACAGCGCGCGGTTCCGGAGAGAATCTAATTATTGCCTCCCTTCGTAGTCTCTTCTCCAGATACTATCGAAGATGACTCTGTCCACCGCGAACTCTCTAATGAACTCCCTCTCGAGATCATGCGTGCGTTTACCAAGCAACACCAGGCTATGCAATGGCTTTCCCAAATCAATTTCACTCAATTGCCTCAGTGCGCCGGCCACTAGCTTCTGATCTTTCGCACCAACCCTTGCAGCTCCGATTGCCAGGCTATCAGGCCCATATACGCCTTCTTGCCTCTCCTCTTCCGTTTCTAGCATTTGACTAGCGCATTGCGCTACAGTCATATATCGCGGCGGCTCGAACACTTTCTTCCCTCGTGCCAGGTTCTCCAGACTCTGCTCTTTCACCTTGATGTCAAGCAACATCAACGTGTGTAGACCAATTTGACGATTTTCTTTAACGCGGTCGTAGAAAGAAGATGGCTTCCAGGTATCTGTGAAGAATACCATGCTAACGGTCTGACCGAAGTTGTAAAGTTGGAGACCGGTTGAGCCGATGGCAGACATTATTGACGCATTTGGGATGGTCTGAGTGGGGACGTGAAGCTCACGAGCTCGGAGGACAAGGTCAGTGTGCGTGGTAGCTCTACGATACAATCAGCTTCGTCTCTTTAGAATCTTCTTGCACCCTGGGCTCTATACCCAAATGGATCTCCCACTACCAAGAAGGCCACATCTTTTACACCTGCAGCCTCTAGGATGCTGTCACTAGAGGATTCGACCATCTCACGGTCGGCCAAGATGACAGAGCGGCCATAGTATGCTTCCTACTGATAATCGGAGCATCAGCACCAGCAAATTCGATGACTGTAGCCTCCGAAGTAGTAGATGGAGACCCAGGTTTGGGTACCTACCAGCTTCTCCTTGTCCACCAGCAGGATGCTTGTGTAGGCCTCAAGGTACACCCTCTCTGCACTTTTCACTATCTCAAGTCCCTTCACTGTGATATCCGTTTCATCAGCGAGGCCTAAGCCGACGAGATATAGCATCTTGACCGTTAAACGTTCTGCAAAAGTTGAGTAGAAGTTGCAAGGATGTGTGTGCATCGTCGGGGTTATCACAGCCGACCGTCCCGAATGAGTCGGCTGATTGCCCTGATTGCGCTACCCGATTTAGCGCTCCCGTTCTTTGAACTCTTTCTTTAAGTGAAGGCTGATATCGCAGGACTTCACTCCATTCCAGTTGCAGACAGTCATATCGCATGGTGAAGAGTACTCCGACACCACGACAACGGAGATTCTGAGTTGTGGAGGAGGCTGGAGGAGCAGAGAGCCAAGATGGCGGACAAATCTGCGAAATATCGGTTGGAAATACAGCAGGTGAGGAAGAGAAGTCGCCCTCGTTGTAGTGTTGTTGTTGCCGCGACGATGATTTTCTGCCGGTCGTAGAGGAGCCTGCTTAGTCTGTGCGAACTTCCACGATCTGGCGATGTTTCTCTTGAATCTAGCGTATACGCAAGAAGCGGCCGAGCGTGCTCTCTTGCAATTTCCCGCGCCCAAGTTGGATCAAGACCCCGAAGACCGTCTTGTGCAGTCATTCCGGACAGAATCTGCCTTGGAGTAGTCGCGGTGCGGTCGTCTCGGCGCACGTCTTGTCTCAATGCACTGGTTTGAACGCATTATCCAAGTTTCCTGCCGCTTCATCTTCTACCAGTACCACAAGGTCCCTCTGTTCCGCTTCCTTACTGGCCTAATACAGTTCATTCGCTACTTTTGTTGGGCCCACCCTTTCTCTCACTTATTGCACCACCTTGCCAATCACCTATCCACTGTCTTCACCCAACTCCTCTCCTCGATCGACATCCTTTACCGCACCTTGGTGTTTCTCTTCTGGGCATTAGCAGCGCAATCGCAACTCATTTGTTTCGAGACGCACTATCGACCCCCTGAGGAGCTTGTGGTTGGCTTTGGTCTACTGGCTGGCTTCTTCTTCTCCCGGGTCTCAAAGCATATCAGTAGCACTCAGACGCGTTCTGTACCTTGTCTTTACCTGCCCATCTCTCTGTTCATCTCCGACTTATGTGTTCTTCTCAAATTCGCATTCCCAAGTGATCCAATAGACTTCATCATTCTTCATTTGCGCGTCTCCCAAGTTTTGATGTTCTGCAATACCTACGTCCTAGTCAAGTACGTGACAGCAGACCTTACATGTCGTATTGTCGTCGTCTTTGTGGGGTATACGTACTGCAGATACATCTCTGTACAATGGGTCCCTTTCGTGCATTCCTGGAGGATATGAAGTTTCTAAAGGCTGTGACTGTGGTTGCTGATGAAGAAGACGACGAAATACTGGAAGATTGGAAGATCAGACATACTGAGCTTCTTCGCCAGATGATGTTCGTATCCGGAGAGACCGCCGAACCGTCTGCTGATACCACCGGTATGATCGAAGAAATTGTACGCCAGCAAGTCATTGAGATGGTAAGTCTTAGCCCTTCCTTCGAAGTATCATGCTAAATCATGAAATCACTTAGCTCACACAATGCACCGCGCAAGCTGCCCGCCGCGGCGTCCGCTCTATCTCCACTGACGATCTCATTTTCCTCATTCGCCATGACAAGGCTAAGGTCTCTCGTCTCCGTACCTTTCTCTCCTGGAAGGATGTCCGCAAGAACGTCAAAGACTCTGACGACAAGGGTGGCGGTGACGCTGCTGATTTTGCTGCTGGCGACGATCCTCTGGGCGCGGGCGTAGGCGGCGGAGGTCCTACTGTCGGCGACGCAGCGAAGAAGAATAAGAAAGCCAAGGTTGGACTGCCATGGGAGGTCGCGAGTTTCTACAGCGAGCAAGTGCCGGAGAGAGAAGATGAAGAGGATGAAGACGAGGAGGAAATGAACTACGCTACGCTACAACGCCTCAAGAATGCGGACGAGCGCACAAAGAACATGACAAAGGACGAATACGTGCATTGGTCGGACTGCCGACAAGCTTCGTTTACGTTCCGCAAGGGCAAGCGCTTCAAGGAATGGGCTGGGTTTGGCGTAGTGACTGACAGCAAACCGAACGATGACATTGTGGATATCTTGGGGTTCTTGACCTTTGAGATTGTGCAGACCTTGACGGAGGAGGCGCTGAAGGTGAAGGAGGCGGAGGATATGTGGAAGACTAAGAGCGGGGGCGAGAATCAGAGCAAAAAGCGTAAAAGGGAGAGCGGGCTGTTCGATCCGCCTGAGGAGGGGAGGACACCTATCGAGCCAAAGCATGTGCAAGAGGCTTTCAGGAGACTTCAGCACCGTTCCAACAAGGGCAGAGCTATGAGGAACTTCAGTGGAAGAGCTCTACATCGCACACCTCTCAAATTGGTATGGCGAACTCTAATCTCACTGCTACCCGTAGCTGACTAGGCCTAGATCTAACTTCGTGGTGGTCTTCTGGTACTCGTTACACTGCAACCGCGATCTCTTCTCTACGATGTCACGCTGGAGTATGGTGTTTGAGGAATGAAGCATCCACCGGGACGGAAGATATCTGGCGAGGTTTCCTCAACCTAGCTGCCAATAGTACTCGAGTACTCGTAATAAAGAGCATACTGCTTCAAGTCATCTGCTTCAATTTACCTGCACAATCCAAATGCAAATGTTCCATCCATGCACCTTCCCAAATGTAGAAGAAAGCCGCTAAGCCCTTCCAAAAACGCCATGCAATGCTCTCCTCCTCACACTACTCTCAACAAATAATACCATTCCCCACAACCTCCTCCTCCTTAACTCCCACGCCCCCAACAGTCTTCCTCCTCTTCTCCCTCCTCTTCGCCCTCTTCTCCTCCCTCTCCCTATCCTCCTGCTCCCTCCTCACCTCAAGCCTAGCCCCCAAATCCACAACCTCCGTACTCCTCTCCTCCTCCATCTTCCTCTTCAACCACGCCAATCTCTCCCTAACCTCCTCCACCCCCGCCCTCCTCACCTCCCCACTCTGCCCCGTCGCCACAAGATGCTGCCGACTATTCAGATGATCCACAAACTGCAAATTATCCTTAAACGTCAAATCACACTCCGTGCAATAAAACCCTGCCCCCCTCCCTCTCTTCCCAGTCGCTGCCCCCGCCGGCACCAGCGTCGTTTTGCCCACGTTGCTGGATACATCGAGGCGTTGTGCTCGAGAGGAGGTGTCTTTGGCATCTGGTGGCGTGGATGCTCGCGCGTGGTATCTTTTGCCTTCGAGTTTTGCTTCGTAGCGAGCTTTGCTTTCTTCTTTGGTCGCGGCTTCGCGAGAGGCTGCTTTGGCCGCGTATTCCGTGCGGTCCCAGGTTTTGCGAAAACTGGTATCGGAGTCTTTGGTGTCGTAGGCGTTGGCTTTGGGGGGTGGGGCGGTCATGATTGCGGGGTTGACGGTGATGGCGATTTGTATGGCGTTGCCTGCTTTGTCTGATCGAAGGAAGCTATGTAATGGAGCTCCTTTGCCGGGTGGGAGCGAGTTTGCTCCGATAATGTGGACCGCAAGTGTTGAGGGAATTTTTTGGCTGCTTTGGAGGTCTTCCTGTAACAGTACCCTACAGCTACGGTAGGCCGGATTTGATATGATGGCAGTCCGGAGCGAACAATTTCAATGGTATTAATTTGACGGAATCAGGGCGGCGGATCATGTTGATGCGTCTACCTCACATAATGTTATAGATGTGTATTGCACATTGTGTCTATGGTTTACAGCGATAGGAATATAAAGAGCTACGAACAGTCGGAGTCAATATCTGGGCTCCACTAAATGAAAATTGTGGTATAGATGATTGCAGCCAGGTAGCAGTAATCAGTACACTCCCTTCTCTTTTGCTCGTTCGAAGTTCATTTGTCCATAGCCGATCATGGAGAAGGAATCTCAGACGCCTTGTGCAGCCTGTGGTTGGACAACGCAAAAGCAACGTTGTTGCGATTATGTTAGCCATGTCAAACTCTTCTATGGGGCCGGTGATCGCGGAGCATGGGCATTGGGTTCCAACTTCATCCTCAAAGAGCGACCCAGAGGACCAACCAACTATGAAGCGGTCAACCTAACGTTCCTCAGAGACAACACCACCATTCCAGTACCCAAAATGGTGAAAGAATGGGTGGACGACGAAGGAAGTTACTTCGTGCTTATGGAGCGCATCAAAGGCCAGACTCTCGAAGCCGCGTGGTCAGCCATGTCCACGGCAGCCAAAGAGCGAGTCGCAGATCAGACGGCTGACTGCATCCTCCAGCTTCGCCGGTTTCAGTCGGCTCGGATGGAGAGTCTTGATGGCGGACTGGTGTACTCTGGATTTCTTTTCCTTGGTGACCTTGAGTCTCCACATGGACCCTTTTTGTCAGACGAGGAGTTCCGGAAAGATATGGCTGTCGCGTTGGAACATCTGCCGGAGAGAGCACGCGAATGTTTCCGAAAACGCACGCCCAATTCTACTCCATATACCTTTACGCACGGAGACTTGACGAACGTGAACATCATGGTCAAAGATGGCAACCTCACCGGCATCATAGATTGGGAGGCGGCTGGCTATTTCCCTGCTTGGTGGGAATTCACCGCTGCTAGCATAGGTTTAGGGGCAGAAGATGCGGAGTGGAAGGCCCTTCTAAGGGCCCGTATGACTGAGTACACCCAGGAACGGGAATTCTGGAGAGACTTCTACGCGATTCACAGCTACCCGAATCTGAATGAGAGGGGAGAAGCTTTGCTGAAAGAGCTGTTGGAGGATTAGACTTGCTGCAAGGCATTTGCAGTGGTGGTCATGGCTGACCAAATTGGAACCTGGGTGTTCAGCGGCTCAGCCTGACTCCTCCAAGAGGAAATTCGAGCCTGGAATTTACCGCGAAGATCTGGAAAAGCACGAGTTTAGGATTCCCTGATGGCTTTCGTATGATGTCTGCCTGGGAGAAGTTTCTGCCAGAGGACACCTACACCGAGATTCTCAATGTACATCTTACACTACAATAGTAGATTGGTGAAGAAAGTGCTGCTAACGCCTTGATTACTTTTCTTTTCATTCACAAGATGAGCAGAATTTGTTCTACAAAATATGCGGATAGTTCTCCAGGTTTCGTTTATATCTACCATTTGTTTATCTACAAGTCTAGCTTAAAGCTGGTACACGGAGGGTTCACTGGGGGTAACAGTTTCTACCGTACTGTCATTACAACAATGACGAAGAATGTCCGAGGCTAGGTCTGCTGATTTGAGAGTGAACAGAGTCTAGGGTCTCAGGTAGGAAGGGAGCGCATTTCAGCTAACACATTGTTGGCTCGAGGTAATATCCGCCCAAATTGCAACCCAGTCATAGGCAAGGGACGTCGACGTTGAGGTATTGTTATGAAGATCTCTGGACTGAAGAACTTATTGGGTCATCATATATACTACTGTCCACATGAACAGCTAGTTGATTGGATTACTCGTTGTGAAGTTGTTCATTTCGCCAATCTTATCGTTGGGTCTGGCGGTTATTCAGTCCTCCAGCTCTCCCATATTCGCCATATCCGACCAAGTCGACGGAAACAAAAACCCTAACTCATGTCAACGCGAGAGCTAGTCTCTCGAGGAATCTTTGCCGCTACGTACCCCATCACAGGAATGCGCGTTGTGAGATGGTCACCCTGTGATTGAGGACCTGTTGTTAATGCTTCTCATCGGACCGACACGTGCTCAACGAGGTTCAGATCCGACCCTCAAGGACAATGGTTTTCTACAATTCTTTAGAAGAAGCCAATCGGGCAGACGCTCGTAAAGATGCCATAGCTGTGATGCATCAAGAGGTGGAAGAGCGGAAAAGGAGTTGTGCGGCAGCAGTGGCAGCTATGGCCGACAAAGGAAATGACTATGGAATACTGAAAAGTGACATTGAGTCCACTGGTGGGTGGAACCCACCGGCCGTTCGAGCTGCAGGCTCAACAAACCCTGCCGTTCTACGTTCTGTTCTCTCTCGTGGCTTTATGAAATTCCTCGATATCTACGGTCCTAAATACTAAAATGATGAGATTTCTAAGGACATGTTCAACCCAAACACCTGTGCCTACGATGACAGATATGGCTATTGGATCACCACTCCACTCCTTCATGCCATCGAACATCAAATTCCGGATAATGTCGATATGCTCCTAGATGTTGGTGTCGATCCTAACTGGATCGATTACGAAGAACTATCCCACAACGCAGCGCAATGGGTTCGATTCGTTTCGGACGATACGAAGGACCCTTATCAGCTGCGTGAAGAAGCAGTAGCAGCAAACGAGACTTCTCAGACAGCCTCGGCCACGCCGGAGGAGATATCGGTTAGAACAAAGCATTGCGGAGCGCAATTCTGGACCCGAAAGCACAAGCAAGATTGGTGGACCGAGCTTGCAGGAAGACCAGCTACCATATCTCTCGTTTAAGCTGCCAAAGGAGAATCTATCTCTATTTTTGACCGCGTCCACTCGGCGGGTGCCGATAGTTCTTTTTGGATGACTGCCCAGTATGAGATGCCAGAGCCTCCTACATACTCCTCGCTCTCAGTATCAACGCCTCTTCACGCAGCTGTTGAAAGCAGGAACCTCGAGATGCTGAAACATTTGTTACAGCTAGGTTTTGACCCAAACGTGCGCCCACTAGCGAATATGGCCAAGTCCATATCTCCGCCGATGTCAACGTTAACCTGGGAACCGCCATTTATCGAAGCTTATGAGCTACTCGCTGCCGACGCTCGCGTGGCATTGGACCTCCGAACACCTATCTACGGCGTCCACATCCTCCATTTCGCGTTTGCCCACCTGTCCCGCCATCTTCTCCAGCAAGTAGCCGACGTGCCATTATTTTCAGCAGGTACCACCGCACTTGGACACACGCTACTCCACATTGCATGTTTCCCTCTCGACGAGACGCAGATTTGTATCTTCGCAAAAAGCATCTACGAGTCGATTCACGAGGTTCGATCGCTATCCCAGACCTTGTGTCCGCTTACCCTCTGGCCAGATAACGAGCCCGAGCCACTTTATCCGCAGCCTCGAAGCAGACACAACCCCCGTAAAACCCTGTTTGCAAAACCTCAAGATTGTGGGTTCTTCATGCGGCAGTCGGAGCTGGTGGATTATCTCCTCGACAGGAGCACACAAGATCTATCCGCCGTCGACGTGCACGGGAACACCGCTTTGCATTACCCAGCCAGCTACAGAACCGTCAATGCAAAATTGATTGACAAGTTGCGCAGCCTTGAGGGAGGCGAGCAGATCTGGACAACGGCCAAGAATCATTACGGCTATACGCCGAAGGAACTTTGAGAGGATGGAAGCAAGGCTTTAGATGAGGCGCGTAAGCCCTTTTGGCGGGATCCGATGGGCACTTGGTACTTTGGAGTGAGAAGCGCCTATCCGGAGGATCGTACTCCAGGTGATGACGACGGAGAATAGAGGGTGGGTGACAGCAGAGTACTGACAAGGCAAGAAGAAAGCTGGGGATGCGTAGAATCGAAGGCTTGCTATCGCGTGTCACTTTTGAGATCCCGATCGTATTGGCGGGCCCTGTGCGCAGCTTGATGGTAACGACGGAGAATATAGGTGGAGTGACAATGGAGTACGAACTGGGCAAAAGGGTGGAGTGACAATAGAGTACCGACTGGGCAGCAGGAAAGCCGGGACGGCCAAGGATCGAAGGCGTGCTATTCGCGGGCTACTTTTGATTCCCCCATCTTATCAACAGAAATGACGTGCAGCTTCGTGATTGCCGATGGACATCAATACACGCTGAGCGACGATGAAGTACTGACAAGGCAAGAGCAAACCTCCTTCCTATCCGCCGTGAAAGCCCATCCTTGATCTGTATTACTCTTCGATATCCCGAGAGGGATTAACCATAAAAAGTTTCCTAATCACAGGTTACTCCCGAACCCCCCATCTCATCAACAGACATCTTGTACATCTTGCCGTGACGAAAGAGATTAACAGAGATTGAGCGACACCGAAATACCCTAACTAACCAACCAAAAGAAAGAAAGCTCATTCGTCTTCGCAAGTGAAAGTCCATCCTTCTACTCCTCGCTCCCATTCCCCGTTACTCCCAAACATCCCACCCACGCAGGGACCAAAGAACGAAGGCCTGCTTTGCACAACCCCACAATCCTATTTCTCTAACCCGCAGTATAGCTACCCTCTCTTATACTGCTACAAAACCCCCTCCTTCTCCGGTAATAATAACCCTCACTCCCTCCTATCGAGTCCTCCGCCAATGTAACCCGCTTCCGTGCTTCCAAGCCAGCCAGCCAGCCAGACTTTCACTACTTCCCTCATAAAGACAAACCCTTGATCTACAGGTCGTACATGGTATGGTTAGTTGCTTATATCCCTCCGGTGCGTGGCCTGGAGATACAGAGTAGAGATAGCAGTCTCAGGCACAGGCCCAGGCCCAGGCCCAGGCGCAGGTTATGAGAGATCGCAGTGTGTGCTAGTGATGTTACCTGACCATGTACCAACTCAGGCCATGTACCCACTATAATGAAGCCTACGTCTGGGGTGTGACCCGTGTGATATCAGGCAGTGGAATCGAAGAGAAGAATTACTTAGTACAAGTACGACAGGGATGATGGCTGGTTTCGTCTACTCAATAAATTCAGATAGATCTTCCAAATACAGACACTACAACCAAGTACAAAACCGAAGAGATAGAGCATCGCAGTTCCAAACGTCTCCTTCCGTCCAACATCTCGTGTGAATATTGTACGCAAGCTTCCACCCACAGAAAAAACACCCGACGACGAGATCGTAGTCGAAACGTAGACTATACATGAAACCATCAATCCTCTCAAGACCAACCAAACCCACGTGTGCCAAGTTCTCCACAAACCAGCTGTTCCCAAGCCGGGTCCTAAAGAAGGGGGTATCTGGGTAATCAAATAGTTGCCAATATCGCTGGCATAGGAAGAGCCCGCCTAAAAGAACGGAATATATGTATGACCAGCCTTTCGATCCAGGAAGGGCGCACATGCGCCGTCAACGGGAATGAATAGAGAAGAACATGAAGAATGAAAAGGAGACCCTATGATAAAGACAGAAGGAGGACGTGGACGAGCGCAAAGGTAGATGGTACGCGAGAATTAGAGCCCTAGAGCGAGCAATGCGACTATGAAGCTCAGTCCGGAGTAAAGCGCGGAGCCGTCGATGGCTGGAGCTGCGCTCTTGCTGTTCGTAGAAGTCGATGACGCGGCAGTACTCGGCGCAAGACTTTGGCTTGACTTTGCGGAGACTGAAGCAGAAACGAAGCTAGCTGTAGCTGTTGAATTCTCGACCAGTATATGCGGCGAATATGCAAACTTTGAAGACGAGGGAGGATTCGTCGGAGAGGTGTCATCGCTGGAAGTTAGGTCTACAGTGGTCGTAGCAGGGTATGACGTCGTATCGTTGTAGCTTGTGGAGCTGCTCTCCGATGAGGATGATGAGCTGCTCTCCGCTGGAGACGATGAACTGCTTTCCCCTGTGGACGATGAGCTACTTGGAGAGGCGCTGTCTGAAGACGAGACACTCGAAGAGGAGAAGCTTGAAGAGGAGACACTCGAAGAGGAGGAGCTTGAAGACGGGCTACTTGAAGAGGAACTTATTGAAGCCGCGCTGCTAGGAGAGCTAGAGCTAGAACTCGACGACGATGGCTTCGGTGACGGAGAGCTCGACGAAGAAGAGGTTGGTGCCGCGGATGATGACGGTGGCGTTGTCGGAGACGATGAAGGTGGAGGTGATGGCGAACTGCTTGAAGCCTTTGCACTACTAGACGAGCTTCCACCAGAGCTACTGCCCGCACCACTCAAGCCACCGTCAAACACCACAAAATTGGCTTTGCTTCCCTTAGGTACGGTCACAACGCAGAAGTTGGCCCCGCCAGCACCATCCGTGTTGGTGCCTGTCATCTCGTTTACTGTGTGCTTGGACGGATCGATGGCACATGGAAGGCCATTGCAGCCACCACCTTCACAGACAATCTCCACGCCCCAGGTCGGCATCTTGTCACGGAACGGTGTCGCCGGCTCAAGGTAGATTGGATTCCAGGCCAGCTTCACGAAAGTGTTGCCGCTTTTGTCGGTGTTCGCGCCGGCGACGTAAGGACTCCAGTTGCCGTAAGGGTTAGAGGTAGAACCCCAGACGCATGCTTCTTCCGTAGACACGCCTGGTGGGTTGATATAGAAGCTATAGACTGTCAGCGACCAGCTTGCCTCTGAGGATATATACAACAAGCTTACTGCGCAGCGGTACCGCACCAGTAGTCCGGACCAGGAACTGTAAGCTCCGCCGCATCCTCAATGTTGGTTGGGATAAGCATCGCTTCGTTACCAGGCAGTACCGTCTGGCAGAATGCGACGTTGCCGCTAGCTTTGTTCTTGCACCCTACCGATCCTGTACCGCTGACACAGTAGGGCTTGTCGGGGAATGGCTTCTGAATGTTTCCGTTCTTGTCGCAAAACAGCCCACCATTCTACTTCCTATTAGCACAAAGGGTAAAGCAGGAGTAGGGACGCAATTCAATACCATTGATTGAGGATAGGTGTACGACGTCGCATCCGGGTCCCATTGCGCCATCATCTGTCCGGAAGGACATGCGTAAGGACAGTAATGGCCAGGCTGACACGGCTGATCCGGACTCATTGCCCATCCCGCATTCGATGAACCTGGTGTTACTGCCACCAGTCCAGCATCCGATGGGAATTGGCACTGTCCTCCGCGCTTCTCTATCTCCAGTGATCTCAGCTCTGATCCCTCGTCCCCGGTTTCTGCTCTCGATCTATGCACATCCCGATGATGTTTATGTCTCGGACTAGCATGCGCGTTGCTATGTCCCGCGTCCGCGACAGATGCAAGCAGTAGCAGGGCAGTGCCCACTGCCGTAGTGAAGCCAAGGGACTTCATCTGATATACTCAGACCTAGTGACGGCTAGGTCTTACCGATACTCAAAGGAGTGGCTTGATATCTTAAGACGTTTGGTTGTACTGGCGCGACAATGTGTGCTGGACACTGACAGACAACTGCTAAGCGGTCGGCCTTTTAAAGACGATCGAGGCGATGTTGCAATAGTTCTGACCACGTACGCGCTTGCGTCTAATAATACTTCGAAACGTAGAAGACAGATAGCAAATACGAATCGACAATAGAAAGGAGTGACTATGGTCGGATGTCAAGAAGGTGAGGTAACACAACAGCGACAGCACGACGACGATATGTAAAGAGGAAAGGAGAGAGACAGCGCAACGACGAGCGTGGAGCCAGAGCCATCAACATCGGCGTCACCACGCCAGTGACCAGTTTGCAAAGCGAAGCGCTAGCCTCTGTAATTAGAGCCTTGGCAGAAGAATCCGGCCAATCCTTTTCTCTCACAAGCCGAGCGTACCTGGAAGTCAATATTGATTATAGCGAATCAACGCTCAGGGGTATGAGATCAGCATGGGAGATGCCTGTCAGAAGGCCCGTCGTGGCTTGTGCGCCTTGCGGAATGCGGTCGTAATATGCGCCTTCATCTTAAAGGAAAATGAATCAGCAGCCTGATTACTAAGTCAATGATGTGCGTACCTTAGGCGCGCTTCTCAGTGATGGCCGTAGTGTTGATGTTGTTGCCCCGAGTCTCCGCAATATTAATATGTTGGCTCTTCACAGGCATGGAGCCCTATTTGAACCATGCCTGATCTGGCCCTGTGAAGCTAAGACTAAGCTGATAGCTCCACAAATGTTGATGAGCGTAAGTGGCCATGCTGGAGCAGTTAGAAAGAAGATGCAAGGCTTTGAAGGTCATGGCTGTGCTCGGCTGCCGGGAAGACAACCTGAAGGTCTTCTTCGTTCCCGGTAGCGTTATCAATCGCGAAGGGCTTCCCCACCACCGCAAAGCTCAATGGCAGCTCCTCAAATCCCGAACCTCAACACTCTACGAGGTGCTCGATTATCAGGACGCGGAAGAGGTAGAGGGCGAGGTCTTTTGGGAGAGGACAACATTGACGCCGCTGAAGATCAGGCGGCGAAAGACAGAGTGGTCCAGCAGACAGACCAAGATGCCAGCGTTTCCCGGATGAGCGCTGTTGATGTAGGGTACCTCGATGATCCGTTTGCCAAACACTTTGCTGGAGAGTCGCGCAGGAGGTTTCCAATCATAAACAGAGGTCAAAGGCCTTTGCTGTTGCTCGTATGCCTTGACCGCTTACAGGACACGTAGGCACCTATGTCCGTACAACAGCAATCGATACCTTGGTGAATGAATTCCTCGCCACGAATCCTTCGGGGAAAAAGCAAATCATCTCCTTAGGGGCTGGCTCCGACACTCGTTTTTTCCGACTCATGACACGACAACCTCGGCCTTCTCTAGTCTACCATGAGCTTGACTTCACCAGCAACACCCACCACAAGATTGCCGCTATCAAACGCTCCCCAGACTTGGCTTCCTGCATCTTGCCTCCACTTCAGTTCTCCAACAATGATACCGCTCTGTACTCTCCAACCTTTAACATTCATCCCATCGACCTCCGCGACCTCCATCCATCTGCGGTTGGCCAAACCCAGGCCCCAAGACTAGAGAATGTGGATCCAACACTTCCATCGCTTCTTATCTCTGAGTGCTGCCTGATCTACCTCCCTCCCACAGACGCCGACGCGGTAGTCAAATACTTTTCTTCATACGTCTTTTCACCCACGACACCTGTCGCACTGCTCCTCTACGAACCTATAAATCCACACGACAGCTTTGGTAAAGTCATGGTATCCAATCTGGCCTCTCGTGGCATCGTTCTGCAAACCTTGCACAAATACTCTAGTCTTGAAGCACAAAAGGAGAGGTTGAGAATCCTCGGGTTCACGAGTGAGCAACGAGTAGCGGATGTGGATTATATATGGGAACAGTGGGTCAGTGACGAAGAGAAAGAGAGAGTGGCGAGTTTAGAGATGTTGGATGAAGTCGAGGAGTGGAGGATGTTGGCAAGACACTACTGTGTTTCCTGGGGTTCGAGGGAGGGCAATAGCGTGGAGACAGGGGGAGGAGGTGTATGGGAACGGTGGAAGGGGTTGCGAGGCCAGTCAGAGAGCTGAACAAAGGAAATTGAAAAGCAAATCGTGCAGCAATATGAAGCTGCGAAGATGAACAGCTGGTGACGGCTGTCTCAAGATGCCGGTTTCTCGCATGGAATGCGTCAATGAAGGACGGTAGGCTGGTTATCCGAGCGGAAGCTAGGACTCGAATCTTCGTTGAACGTCTAAAGCACCTATACTATCAGGACCTGCATCACACTGTCATGAATACGTCTAGCTCAACATCAACGGACGCCTACCCACCCAGGTTATGGCACTGCCTCATAGTCTCATGCCGGCTGTCAGAAAAGGAAGAGGGGCACACTCGGAATGGAAGCCGTTGGTATACTCGCCAGACAATCGAAGAGCGTTGATTACTTGATGGCTGCACTGATGTACATGAGCTCCTATGAACTATCCACGAAGGGAAAGCATCAGAATGCCGTAGTGACAGCAGCAGATCAGCTGCGACCATAGCGAAGCTTCTCCCTAGAGGCTTTTAGAGGGGTGAAGCGATATGGAACAGAAGACTCGGTGGCAGAGCAGCGGCTTCCTGGTGTTGAGGGCATCAACTTCCCGGACATAATAACACCGAGAGGTAAGGAGTAGCTCACAAGCAGCCAGATATAGAAGGTACAAGTACGTTGCAATGTAACATAATAGTACTTTAGACTTCGGCGCGAAGCCGTTGACATGCGCGGTAGATTCCCGTACTTGCCCTGAGATGATGTGACTAAAGGCCGACTGTACCGTGGAGACTCCAAAAAGGTGTGGGGTATACCTTAAGGTATGCCGTTGATCGGCCGCTAACGCAAAGTAGCGGGGAAGCAAGCTTCAGGTGGAGGCTCGATGCCGCAACGTGCCGGATTCCTGATCGAGCGTCAAAATAAAAATAATAAAAATCAATGATAACTGCAGTCATGAATCATAACGTAAGGTAAGGTATTGCGTACATGTCTATGTCTTCAATGTAATGCATCAGAAACGGCAATTCGCACCAAAGGCCGCGCATGCCAATTGGTTATCGTAGTCTTCCCCTCGATCGACCACATGCAGGTGCGTCGCCGGTCCTTGCACAAACTTGCCAGAGTGATTGGAGGTGAATGTATATCACTTAGTTTTAGAGCGGGCCATAACCGGCAGCGTACTACTACAGAAATATGTATACCGAGTACCTACAAGTAACTTGACTGCAAACAAGCCAGAGCATTTGGAATCAGATCGCAATTGACAAGTCTACGGTACAATAGATCAAGCAGTTGATTTCACACTCATTGTGGTCATCAGTGTTGTGATGATATGCCTGGAGTAGTACGCTGAGTGATACCTTACAGACTTGTTCTCCCGCCTGATCGGCTGTACTTGTACAAGTACGGCCTACTTTATACCTTAATGTCCAAAAGCTTGCCTGCCTTACTTCCCCACCTTGATGCGACGTCAACTTGGATAGGCCTGTTGTAAACCGGACAGGCACATGATGGAAAATCTGCAAACCCCGGCCAAGATGGAGATGGAGTCCTACAAAAGCCGGCGGGCTCCCGCCCTGCTTGAACAGAGAGCCCCTTTGCTGCAGCCATCGGAGACTCGCACTTTTTCACCATGTTCGTCTCCTCACTCGTTGGAGCTGCGCTCGTCGCATTGGCCAGCGCGCAGAACCCTTACACCTGTGCAAAGGATAGCAATGGACATACTGTGCCAGCATACTCACCTGTCAGACCTCCGGCGGTGCCACTTGCTGTGCGATCACCGTATACTAGTGCTTGGTCGTCGACCGTCAACAATGGCACGTTGAACACCAATGGTGTAATGTTCTGGTAGCTCCCTCTTTGAGAACCCCGAGAAGATAGCATTACTGATGATCGGATCGCACAGGGCTGGCCAACAGCTTGGCTGGGAGGGGATGGTTACTGTTGATGGCACTTCGTACGAGTACCTTGGAACAGGATCGCAGAGCCTACCATCTCTGCCAAACGTAAAGACAGCAGTTCCTTTAACCGTCAGCTACGACTCGCAGTACTCGAACTTCACATTTGCTGCTGGGCCTGTTGAGGTTACTGCAAGCTTTTTGTCCGCTGTATTGCCAAAGGACCTTTGCCGGACAAGCATTCCACTGTCATATTTGACCACCTCGGTGAGGTCGACCGACAATGCTACTCACAGTGTTCAGTTCTACAGCGACGTCAATGCCGCTTGGATAGCCCCTGAGTCCAATAAGACGATTCAGTGGAACTTATATGAAGCGGGCAACGCTGTCAATGGTAGTGGAAATGCCACGAAAGGTGCCTCATCAGTCTACAGTTGGTACGTCATATTCTTCTGTATGTCTCTATTCGTACTCATACACAATAGGCTCTTCCATCTACAGCACCCGTACGAATACGCCGAGGAGAAGGATTTACCTCTTTGGGGAAACTTCACGTACTCTTCAAGCCCAGGGCAGGCGTCAAAGTTCGGCTTCCAGTCTGGCTACTCTAACAGCCTGCGGTACAACTTTGCCATGCAGCACTCTCTGCAAGACATCGTTGATCCGAATTACCGTGGGGCTGGGGCGCGCGAACCCGTCTTCGCGTACGCTCACGATTTTGGCTCAGTCTCTTCGGCCTCGGTCATGTATACCATTGGAACAGTCCAGGAGCCCATCATAAGATACCTTACCACTGGAGGGGTTGTCCCACTGCAGCCATGGTGGAGCAAGTGTTATGGAGACATTTTCCAGATGATATCCTTCCACTACCATGACTTCGCTCAGACACAGCAGCTGGCTTCCCAATTCGAGAGTCAGCTGAAGGCAGATGTCGACTCCTACTACAGTGCGAACAGTGCTATGGTATACAGCAACAGCACGCCGAGTTCGCCGCCTATGTATTCGAATGGAAGCAGGGGATATGCATCAGGCACAGATGAATATGGCGAACAATACATCTTCGACCCCAACACGGCTTACGGTTTCTTGGATCCGAACAACTTCACGGGTATCGCCATTCCTGATGTAGAGGAAGCCGAAGCCTACTACGCCATTGTGGCCTTGTCTGCACGACAGATCATGGGTGCCTATGTTCTCGCCATTCCACCGACGGGCGGATGTTCAAATTCAAGCAGCAACGCCTCGGAGCCGCTGATGTTTCAAAAGGAGATCTCCTCTGATGGCAATGTCAATACGGTGGACGTCATGTATCCAGCTATGCCCTTCTTCTTGTACGCCAACCCCGAGCTACTCAAGTACAACCTCGAGCCTCTATTCCAGAATCAGGAGAACGGTTTTTACCCCAACGGATACTCTATGCATGATATCGGATCCCATTTCCCCAATGCCACTGGTCATGTGGAAGGCAACGACGAGTATATGCCGGTCGAGGAGAGCGGCAATATGATCCTGATGACATACGCCTATTACAAGTTCTCCGGCAACGCTCAATACCTCAAACAGCATTACCCGAAGTTAAATCAATTCGCGCAATACCTCATACAGTTCTCATTGACACCGGGTGTTCAGCTCAGCACTGGCAAGTGGACCACTTTCTTAGACCCTTCAGAATTTGCCAAGTTAATAATATTATAATCACAGATGACTTTGCCGGTCAACTCGTCAACCAAACCAACCTAGCCATCAAAGGCATAGTCGGTATCCAAGCCATGGCCGGCGTCGCCAACGTGGTTGGTGCCACCGCCGACGCCCAAAACTTCACCACCACAGCCGCCAATTACATCACCCAATGGGAATACTACGCCGTCGACCCCTCCGGCCAACACACCCTCCTCTCCTACGAATGGCGCTCCAGCTACGGCCTCCTCTACAACATCTACCCTGACAAACTCCTCAACCTCGGCATCGTCCCTCGGCGCATCTATGACATGCAATCACAATGGTACCCAACCATCTCCCAAGTCTTCGGCGTTCCCCTCGACACCCGCCACTCCTACACTAAATCAGACTGGGAGATGTGGACCGCCGCTACTTGCTCCCCGTCGACGCGCAGACTCTTCGTCAACGCCCTGGCTTACTGGCTCAACAACACAATCGCCGATCGCCCGTTTTCCGATCTCTACGAAACTATCGACGATGGCTCCTTCCCCGTCTCGCCCGCGATCTTCTTCGTCGCCAGACCGGTTGTCGGGGGGCATTTCTCGCTACTGGCACTGGGGAAGTCGGGTGAGAATAGTCTTACCGGGACGGCTATGAATAGTACGTTTCCCAGTAACTCGACGCTTGCGTTGCCTAGTGGTGGTGCGAGCAGTGGAGTAGCCAGCAGCGCTCCATCATCATCGCCGCCAACTTCAGCGATGTCATCCATGTCACCAATGAGCGCGAGTTCCGCTCCTCCAGTCGCACCTATCCCTGTCCCTGTCCCTGCACCTGCAAACTCAAGTACCAGCTGCGACACCTATACCACAACTCTACCAACAACGATGGTCATGGGCAACACCATGTCAGGACTGACGACCATAACCACACCGACTACTACAACGATGGTCATGGGCAACACCATGTCAGGACTGACGACCGTAACCACACCGACTACTACGACGATGGTCATGGGCAACACCATGTCAGGACTGACGACCATAACCGCACCGACTACTACAACGATGGCGAGTTCTAGTGCGTCTTCGATGAGTTCAGGGAGTATGAGTATGAGTATGAGTTTGAGTGGGAGTATGACGACGAGTACAGTCGGAGCAAGCAGCCAGACACAGGGGACTGGTGTGATTAGTACTGTTGGCGGGAGTACTTCGGTGGGGGCTAGTACTACCGTTTGAGATTTAGCTGGTTGGGTTGGGTTGGGTTGTACAGATGCAGATGAGAAAAGGAAAAGATAAGAGAAGAGAAGGAGAGAAGAGAGGATGGAAGGGCAAGGGCCAAGGGGGTTTTGTAGATCGCTAGCATCTATCTCCATCTCTCTTCGGGATACTAATATAATATAATATACACCGTTTATAATATCTTGAATGCCATGTACTTTTTCAACATACTAGTATACAAGATCCGACGCATCATCTCGCCTTTAAATAGGTCTATCGAGACGGAGGCGGGTAGGTAGGTAGGTAGGTAGGTAGGTAGGTAGGTAGATATATCAACTCTGACAGTTGACATATATATACATAGACATGGTGGTCTTTAACTGACCTAATCCCCCCTATATGAGAATCCTAACCCCCCTTAACACCCTGACCGAATCTTGAGACCTTTAGTCTCAGTCTTGCAGTAACTTACACTACACTGGCTGTTCACACCTCGGTCTCATGTCATCTTCTGTTCCGACGGGGTTAGAATTGGAGTCACCTGTTCATCCCAAGACATCCTGTCCGGAGGGGAAAGTTACACACCTATCTCTTCAAAGATATCTGTCCGGAGAGGAGAGGAGAGGATGCGGAGGACGCAAGGACGTTATCAGCGGGTGGTTGGTGGAGGGTTCTGGCCTCTACATTGGACGGACAACATGGCAGTTACTACCGAGTCAAGAACATTATGGCCATGGTCACGGCCTCATCATGGGCAACGGAGGAACTAAATTTCTTGCAATGCTTTTATTTTGGGTGTTGTGCTGTGTAGCTAGCAGCTAACTGTATCTGCTATGCTCTCATCCGCCATTGATTCACCTCACCAGCCTGGCAATATACCTCTGCCCCGGAGTGTTCTGAGCTAGAGATTGTGGAGGTGGCTATAGCTTGCTTAAGCCTCGTTGGCTTGTCTCCCTGTCTTGGGCAACACGCTGGCGATTAGCAAATGGCGGGTTCTAGTTCGATGTGTGCATTTGCTTCCCTGTGATAAGATGATGATGGTTTCGTGTCAGTCACACCAAGTCGAGTAAGCGTTAAAGAGACGTTGAACGTGTCGTCGTACAGAGTTGTGAGGAGGAAGAAGGGAAGCGAAATGGCATCATTACACTGCTGCAACTCCTCAGTACTAAGTTCCCTCAACTTATTCACACTCGCAGCATTTCCCGAAAGAGTACCCTTCGCAACCTCCGCTGCACGTCCCACGACCGAGCGGTTAGCGACCGCATAAGTCGCCGTCTTCGCGCTGACCTTGATGATGCCGATCCTCGGGTCCTCTGGTCCGCCGTCGTGCTTGCCGTCTCCGAGGTCTCCGACCCACGCTTTGAGCTGGCGGGAGTAGTATTTCCGGACGGCTTCGCGGTCGGTGATGATTTGGGCTTCGCCGGACACGGAGGCCCATTCGCCGGAGGAGTTGAGGAAGGAGATGTTGATTTTCGGGTCGGATTGGAGGTCGTCGGTTTTGCCGGATTCGGTGTTGGTGTGGAAGAGGAGGTCGACACCGCCGCCTTCCTGTAATTACAAACAAGATTTCTCTAGTCAGCCGTTGTTTCTTCTCTTTGTTGCTTGCTGGCAGTTAAACGTCCTTGATCATGTGGTTGTACTCCCGTCCTGCGGGCGTGAGTGATGGTTGAAGCTTACCTTAGCTGCCAAAGCCATGCATCTGCTCACGAGCAAACCGTTGCTGGCTACTCTTGTGGTCATCATGCCGAACTTGCACGAGTCGATGAACGAAACCAAGTCCTCGATTTTCTCCCTGAGCGAGGTATTGTTGTCGAGGTTCTTCGCCTTGTAGGGGTCGGCGGACTTAGAGCCGGTGTCGGTGTTGTTGAAGCCGGACATAGTGGTGGTTGATGTGGATGTGAAAGGTCTTTTGAATTGGTGCAATGTCTTGATCCTATTTGCGTTGGTTATTCTGGATTGGAGAAGTGGACTGGGTAGAAGTGCGGTAAATAAGAAAGGTCTGGCGGATTGGGGCTTGACGAAGGTGGGGCAAAGATGACCGCGGAGAGGGGCAATTGGCTTCATGGTGTAGTCGTACTGGCGGAAATCAGAGAGTATTGTTGGGGAAAAGTAAAGACTCACCTTCACAGTGTTGTTGACGTGAGATGTGAAGTTACCAGAACTTCAGTTCATGTAAGCGGGAAGGAAGCATGGCATGTCATCATCGATCTCCGTCAAACTCGTGGTGTAATCGGCCCACTACTTGTATCGGTAAGGTAACTTTAAGCGGTTTGACAATGACGTGCATCTTACTAAGGTGAATAAGCATCTTTACGAAGCTCTTCGATCTTTTTTACACCCTACGAAGCTACAGGCCTTTAGTAATGAGACACGCTAATTATGCAGCTAATAACGCCACAATTACAAGGGGGTTTCCTGTCCAAAATAACCTCGCTGTCGCCGATAACTAATGGTGTTTACCATAGGTCAATGGCAACGTCACT
>JAABUP010000775.1_pt1 | contig 69036 bp, 95 predicted proteins | sample 5559201 | NCBI WGS metagenome assembly JAABUP01 (sample SAMN10711887, study PRJNA513373) | rock metagenome | isolation source: Antarctica rocks | place: Antarctica
ACAGCATAAACAGCGAGTACACAGTCAAGTGCAGCTTTCTTGAGCTGTATAATGAGGAAACCACAGACTTGCTAGCAGTTGGAGAAAGCAAAAGCAATCAGAAGCTGCGTATGCTTGAAGACAAGAGTGGTGTCAATGTGCAAGGTCTTGAAGAGATCATTGTCAAAAGTTCAGCTGATATTTACACACTGTTGGACAGAGGCTCTGCCAAGCGCAGGACTGCAGAGACACTGCTAAACAAGCAGTCCAGCAGATCACACAGCGTCTTCTGCATCACAGTGCACATGCGTGAGACCCCAACTGAAGGAGAGGATGTTATCAAGGTTGGCAAACTGTACCTAGTGGATTTGGCTGGATCAGAGAATGTTGGCAGGTCGGTTCACATTTGACATACATGCTTGCTGCGTGCAGGCTTGGCATCTTCTACGTGTTTCCCTGTTTTGCCTTCCCAAGTCTGTCTTGCAGCTGCTCAGCTGGTTTATTGCATCAACACACAGAAGCACGCTCGTTGCACTGAATGCAATGAGTGCTGATTGCTCTGCTGGGCTTCATCAAGTCCTGTTGTGTAAGATGATTCAGAGCCACATTTGGCAAATGTGCTGCATGAGTGATTGTGAGGTGCTTGCTGTTCTGCTATGTTTGTAGATCTGGAGCAGTTGATGCACGGGCCAAGGAGGCTGGCCTGATCAACAAGAGCCTGCTGACCCTGGGCAGAGTCATCACAGCCCTTGTGGAGCAGTCAGGCCACATACCTTACCGTGACAGCAAACTGACCAGGCTGTTGCGTGACTCCCTTGGTGGGCGCACCAAGACTTGCATCATAGCCACCATCGCCCCAACTGTGCAGTGTCAAGAGGAGACACTGAGCACGCTTGACTATGCACACCGCGCAAAGAACATCCGCAACAGGTACATTGCATCCAGGCAGCTCACAGCAGCAGTTCAGCACTTTTGCACTGGTGTGCATTGACATGCTGCATATTTGCATTGTGGCAATGCATTTGCATTGACGTGCTGCACCATGTCTGCAAGGTCGGCACCTTGAGCATGTCAGCGCCAACATGCGACCAACGTCCTCTGTTCACCGTCCTTCTTTACTCCTCAAACCCCATAAATTTGAACTGCAACACCAGCTTTGCTTGACAATTTGCATTGAAAGACAGCATTCGCAGTTTGCATGCAGTTTTGCACGTCATTGGTTAACATGGTGGATCCAATCCTTCAAGGTAGCATTAGCAAATGCTTCAACCACCAACTAGGCATGCTTCTTCAATGCTAAACTTGCTGCTTGCAGGCCCGAGGTGAACCAGCGCATCTCCAAGGCGGCTCACATCAAGGAGCTGAACAGTGAGATAGACAAGTTGAAGGAGGAGTTGTTCGCAACAAGGGAGAAGAATGGAGTGTACCTGCCAGCTGACCATTGGGAATCCCAGCAGGTGGTCATTCTAGTGCTTGTCATCAGCCTGCTGATGCGCAGTTGCTCTGATGTGTGTGTAGAGGCAGGCGCAACATGCAGTGGCTGACGTGTCAGTGATGTACAATATGGCCTGGAAGCCATCCTGCGTCACTAGGTCATGCAGTGCATACAATGCATGACATGAGCAGCAAAGCACCAACCCACTGCTAAGGTAAGCAGCAGTGATACAGCATGACACGTAAACAAGGCTGTTTGAGTCCGCGTCTACCGGGCATGTTTGAACAAGGAGAAAATTCCAATCAACATCATACCGTATCACATCGCAAATTATGCACTAGGCTGTCTACTAATCAACAACTGCTTGCCAGCACAAGCCTGCAAGCAGTTGCACGCTCACCTTCACATGTGTCATCCAGGAGGAGCAGAAGTTCCTGCAGCAACGAGTGGAGACTTTGCAGAAGGAGCTTGAAGTCTTTGCAGACAGGAGCCGTCATGACATGGAGCAGCTGAAAGCAGAGCTGAACAGCACTCAAGAGGTGAAATAGTGCACTGGGGTTTGATTTAGTGTGGCATATCTATCAGCTATGGAAAGTGTGGGTATCAAACACAAGCTTCTCTGTTGTTACATACCAGGTGTCAACCTGCTGAGGCGTTTGCTATTTGAGACTGGCAACCTGCAGCACTTTTACATGATGCTGGTGCCCTACCTACGTGTGTGCTTGCCAATGAATGTTATGAGAGGAAGTCTGATAGCTCAGTATGTGTCTCTTGACAGGAATTGCGGCGGTCGCTTGCTGCCTTGAACGTTGCGCGTCAAGGGATACAGGAGAGGGATTTCCTGATAGCGACTCATGAGCGCAGCGAGCATGCCCTTGCCGGCCATGCCAACAGCTTGTGCAGTGAGTTGGACAATACTGCACAAGAGGTCAACCACTTGTTTGACAGGTGAGAGGAATGCTGGTCTGTGCAATAGCAGGAACAGTTTGTTCCGCCCAGCTGACTTAGTGTCAAGCTTGCATTTGTGGGCGCACAATTGCACATGTGTTGCAAACAAACGCAATTCAGCCCAGTCTTGTGGACGCAAATCTGCTTACTTTCCAAGCTGGACAGCACAATGTCAAGAACTGTGAACAAAGTAGCAGGCAAGCGCTGCTTGCCAAAGTCACTGCCAAGCTGCATGTCTGTCATGCTGCCAGCATTCGTGTGTCGCACCTTTTTACAGTGATGATCAGCAAGTTTGCAGGCTAGAAAGCACAGTTGGCCGAGAGGACAGCAATGCCCAAATTGTGCAGCAGTTGAGACAAGGGGCTGAGGAACGGCTTCGAGCTATGGATGCGGCTGTGTCAAGCAGCCTGCTGCAGCAGCAGGAGCTGTACAGTACCATTCAACACATGACCGGCCAGTTCATGCAACAGAAGAGCAGCGATCTGGCAACAATGCAGGTGTCTAGCAGACTCATCGGGAACGCATGTACATGCATAGCCTGTAACTTGGTTTTCAGCTTGCAGTTATATATGCTGCTTGCTGTGTGCTGGCTGGTGTTGCTTAGACAGAGTGCTGCACCAATGCAGTGTTGTCTGTCATTGGCTCAGCAGCAAAGCAGACAATCATCAATATATCCTGTTCTCTGCCTTAAGATGGGCACTGCAATGGGACTCCGGTGGTGCTTGTCTTTGCCCTGCATAGCACGCGCAGCACCTGCCTAATCTTGCTGTCTGCTGCAGGGCCAGATAGCACAGCTGCAAGGCCAACTTGGCGAAGTCAGCGAGCTGGTCAGCAGATCATGTGATTCTGCTAGCATGGCAGCCACACAGGGCTTTCAACAAGTGGCAGGCTTGCAGACAGCCAATGCCCAACAAGCGCACCAGGTAAGCAGCAGCTCTCTAGCTGTAGGGCCTGCGTGCTGATAGTCAGATGATTGTTGCACCTTCCAACAGACTGCCCACCAAAGTATGAGTATAGCAGCAAAATGCACTCTGGTTCATGAGCTAAGAAGGGCCTTCTATGCAAGTTCATGCAGAAGGTTGCATGCACACATCCTGCTGCATGATGCTAATTTGGCTCCAAGCAACATGCATGGACTTGCATGCTGTTATGGCAGCTCAGTCACACTTGCCAATGCCCTGTCCAGATGAAACCTCTGTAACTCTTGAACAAATGCTGGTGTGCAGGCGGCTGAGGCCTCCGCTGCCTGGATGCAAACAGCTTTTGGCGCTTTGACAGAGGCCCTGAGCACCCAAACGCAGCAGCTTGAGACGTATGCTAGTCAGCAGCGTACAGCCTCAACTGCTATGCTGCAGCACACCCAGGCTGCCATTGCACTGGCAAGGCAGCACCTGCACGAGGCTGATGCTGCCACAACCAGCTGCCGCCAGACTGTTGACCACACGCTGGCCAGTCACAGCGCAGCCTTGAACCACTTTGACCAACAGTTCGCAAGCAGCATGCAGGAAGAGCAGGTGACGGTTCTCTTCAATTGCTGCAGCAATCATTGCGCATAGGACTTGCAGCTCAAGCTCTCCAGTCATATCACAGACGCCGGTCTGATGCTTTGTGAACTCATTCCTAGCTGGACCTGTTCAAGACCTGACGTGTACAGATACATGCACTGTGTCAAAACATCAAAGGCAGCTTTAGCAGTCTGTGCCACACTTGCAATTCTGCTGTCATGACGCAATGCCACGTTGTCACTGTTGCCGAAGCTGTCCGTTTATGCAGTGCCTGATTATATATATATTCTGCGCCTGTGTCATTGGGCATGTCCACAACCTGGCAATCTCTGTGCAATTCAGGCCAAGCTTGTGGAGCAAATTGGCAGCATGCTATCGTCCTTCACCCAACGCAAGACAGAGGAGGTCAGCAGGACTGTCGCCAGCATGCACAGCCAGCTGGACAGCAGCAGAAGTGCTGTTGGCTCCTCCTTTGCAGAGCTTGCCACCCTCTCTGCCAGTGCCGCTGGCCATTTCCAGGTCAGGCCTTCCTCGTCACATGTACATTGCAATCACTGTTGCTGCGTATTGCTGGCTGTACCAAGATGTGCAGTGGGCAGGGATTAAGCTGTGGGCGTCTTTATGCTGCTGTGCAGAGACGTCAATGCCTGGCTGTATGGGTCTCTCTATGGTCAATGGTGCCTGTCAGTCACCTGCTTGCCATGTTAGGAATACTGCAGATCATGAGTGACCAGTCCTGTACTTTACCTGTCTCAAGCAGCAGGACACCTTTGAGGCTCTCTTGTGTGTTGATGGTCCTACAAACATGGTGTGCAGGTGGAAGAGGCTGCAGCAGTGGGTACATCAGAGCAGCAGGCTCAGCTGCTGCAAGAGACCCACACCACTGTCGCGGCTGCTTTGGAGCAAGTTGCCATGCATGGTGAGACACATGCCATATGCTGACATTGTGATTCTCCATGTGCTTTCAGAGGCAATGTGGATGACTACGGGCATTATTGCATTGTCCGTGACCACTGCTATGCCCACTATGTAGGTCATGACTTGAGAGGGCACGCCAATGAGGTGCATGCTAATGAGGTGCGGCGGCGGCAAGACTACAGTATGGCTACAGACCGAGCCCTGACTGATGCCACCAACATGGTACAGCAGACCACCAGCAGGAGCAAGCAGCAAGCCACCCAAGGTACCCAGCATTGCCTGTGACAGCTTGCAATGTTCTGCTTTCGCACGTCTGTTCTGCACTGCTGCTTCTGGCAAAGCCAGACTGGCTTTTGAACTCCCACTACAGCACATGTCCTGCACTCTGTCGTTCGCCTTGAGATACATGTGCCACAGCTGCCAAGCAACCTCACTGTCTTCTTCCAGCAGTACGAAGACCGCTAGCTGCTGTTGTATGATCTCATCTGTGCACGCTGTCATTTAGCTGTCATTGATCTACCAGTGAGCTCATGGCTGTAAGCTTGTTCAGGGTTTGAAGCCATGTCTGGCAGCCAGATGGCCATGCTGGAGGACGTGAACAGGGCCGCTAACAGGGATGAGGCGGCTCTAGGTCAGGTGCAACAAACTGCTGCTAGGGGGGAAGCACATGTGCAAGGTAGGCTTCTGTCACGCGATCTTTGACTGCCAGTCAACCTGCCAGATGCTCATGCAATGCTTGTGCAAGAGAGTCCTAAGCAAGATGTGTTCTTGGCATCAGAATGCAATGCGTGTGCAATGCAATCGCATGGTGCTGGCTTAGCAAGCATGTGTTCGGCACCTTACCGCCAGATGTTTGTTCAAACAGGTGCAGAATTGCTGAGCTGTGTCCAGATGCTGAAAGTGCTCTCCAATGCTGCTTACATGGCTTGCTGCTGCTCCATGCCTGTACTGATAAGTCAGCAGGGTCAATTTGCATGATAGTGTCTGATATTGGCAGCCTGCTACATGTTTGCCTGCACAGCATGTCACCTGGGTTGCTGCAATGTGAGCAAGAATTCATACTTGTGACTGCAGATTTCTGTCAGCAGCAGATTGGGGACATTGTGGCCCTCACAGGTCACATCACAGAAGCGGCAAGCACCAAGTATTCTGTCAGTACAGAAGGCAAGCGTGTTTTCAAATGCCATGTTGCTAGCAAACCAATCATACCTTGCTGCAACCATCTGTGTTTGCATAGTCTGATGCACTGTTCACAACAAGATGCACAGTACTCTGGTGTGCATGTGTTCCTGAAAGACCAACATACACTTTAGCATGCTGGTTTGCACTGCAATAGCTTGTTCGGAGTGTCTGCATTGTCCCTCCATGAAATCACAAGTGCGCCCATAACACATGTTTGCCAGCAGCAAAACCAGGGAAGGCACCGCCCAATAGCCTCTCTAACTGGTTCACTTTTCACCCACGTTGCAATGCCCTCTCTAACTTCCAGTTGGGTTGCCTCATGCAGGTCTGCTGGCACACGAACCTGCTGCTCCTCAACTGACGGGAATGCTGTTCACCACATTCAGTCATTGGCTTGCAATCACTGAGACACTCCACTCCCTACTGTCTAATTCATAGTGTCTACTCCACCCTGTCTACTCCGTACTGTCTACTCCACCCTGTCTACTCCGTACTGTCTACTCCACCCCTTATGTTGAATGCTGATGTGACAGGTCTACCAGCAAGGAGACCGGTGGAGGTGCCACCCAGCAGCTGGATAGACGACATGCGCACTCCTGCTGCTGACCTCATCCTCATGGAGTTCCACAGGCAGAAGTACAGCACGGAAGGAGAGGCTGACGGTCAGGAGAACACCTCCCCTAACTCTGCCTTCCACACTGACCCTGCCCCCCAGCCTGATTCACCCATCTCAGGTCTGCTTTGTTTCTGTCCTTCTGTACATGGTCGCTGCCCCTTTTTGCATAAATGTTACCCTTCTGCATGTCGTTTATGCCCTTCTGCAAGCGTTCATAGGCAGTGATCACAAGCATTGCTCTCATGCAGCTAGATATGAAACACTGTTGATGCATTAGCATGACACCAGGTTGTATGTGTCTCCATGCATAGGACTCCCGTACATCCCTGTTGTCAAGGACCTCGTCACCCTGCTCAAATGTGACTACGCTGTTCTGAACTGTAGTGATGCATGTGTCCATTGTCGTTCTTTAGTATGCAAGTAGCACAGGTGACAGGATATTCTTTGCTTACTGCTGATTCGCAGTTTATCAAGGTGACTGGGGTCGTTGACAATGTGTTACAGACATCCAAGCATGCCCTATCACATCATACAATCTTGTGTTGCATGTGATCAGACGCACATCAAACGTCATGCTAGTGCCTTATACCAAACACCTGAAAGCTGTTATTGCATGTGCCCTTTGTACTCATGGCATTGCTGATGTGCAGAGGAATCTGGTGCAGCGCATGTGGCCAAGTCCTCATCTGGTGGCAGCCAGGTGTTTGAGGCGAGAGCCCTGGCATCTACAGGTTACACTCCTGCTGCACCAAGATTTATTGCATGAGCCCAACTACTCTGCCCAGCTGTTGCTCATCTCAGCATATGCCCTGAATTCTGACTCATCCCTGCAACCTGTCTCGTCTTACTGTAGATTTTGCTCAATGTTGGCATGGCCTTTGTATGAATTTGTACACTGGGCTTGGATGTGGTGAGTCTGACTCCTACCTTGTACAGAGACAGGAACTGCTGGTTGAGGCAATCAGCCATGCATTTTGCTGCTGGCAGAGTCCTATCTCTGATCTATTCAGTGCTATCATGATCTTGTGCATCTCTTCTGCTCTTTGCACCTGCTGGGCACCTTGTGCGATCTGGCAAGCATCACAGTCTCAGTCTGGTAGCCTTCCTGCTCCATTTGTCACTGGTAGAGTGAGACTATTTTTATCCTTTGTGGCAGGCAGCAGCCCAGCCGCTTCACGTGCGACCACACCATCCCGCATCAAGACTGCCTTTGAAGAATACAGCCGCAATCACTGAGCAGACACAATTCTTTGAGGGCACTGTGCTCCGACCCACTGCTACAGGAGCCAGTTGCCTTGCTGGCTCAGTCGATCTCTCTGCTTTGTTGCAGAACATCACCGTTTGATGCAATTTACATGTCACCTTATTGGATGAACCCAAGCGTCATTGACAGCTGCTGACTAGTCAAGTTTTTAACCTGCTTGCAAGGCATGGAGGCTTTAGGTAATGTAAACGATGTGGAGGTATTCTACGCTTTGATCACAGGGCTGAACCCAGGCAGATGAATTGCATAGCTGAGTTCTGGAAGACGTTGTTGCATGCAGCACAGTGATGCATTCCAAGCGCCATCAAGATACCGCTCCACACAGCATGCTGTGCAAAACATCTGAGGACCATGCTGTGCACTGACCGCCTAAGGCCATGTTTCAACATGTAAACTATCTAGGTTCTAGCTAACTGATTATGGGTCAGTGCCAGGAGGTGCAGCACCGCTAGCTTCAGTGATGTCCCATGAGGCTTTGTACGTCTGTGCTGCATCGTGGTAGTGACACTTCACAGCGTCCTTGTTCCCAGTGCGAATAGCTTCCAGCCAGTCGTCAAACTGGTTTTCATACATGTCCTGGTCTAGGTTCAAATGCACCTGCAACAGACAGCCAGCTCATACATCATCAGTGTTGCACATGGCTTGAGGCGCCAAGCCGAATGGTTGAATGGCATTTGAGGCATGCCAGGTGCAGCCATGAAGCATTCACATGCAGCAAATGGCTTTTACCACTTGGTGGTCTCTGCACTGATGCAGTCTACACTTCACGGGCCAAGTTGGGCCTGTAGTTTTAGACTGCACTTTGAAAGCTGAACTCACCTGCTCATAGTGATTGGTAAAGGGTCTTCGAACTTGCAAGCTAGGGTTCTGGTAGGGGTCATGTATGATGATGTGGTAGCCATCCCCAGTGATGTCCATGGCAGAAAAGAAATCAGAGCCATGCAGCAGGAGTGTATGGCTCAAGCAGGCAATGGCGCCAGTTGTCATCTTGAAGGTTGCCATTGTTGCCCTGTTGTTCCTCCTCTCCATTGGGACCTGTGCAGACAGGCAGAGAAGTTCAGACAAGTAAAGTTGGTCAGACAGCCAGAATATGTCAAAGACAGAGCAGATTAGACAGAGTGGCTTGAACATCAAAGACAGGCAGAGTAGCTTAGACTGGTTGCACTCTCATGCGTATCATCATAGTGGTTATCTTTCTTGCCTGCACATGAGGGCTCACAGCATGTCATGCATCACACCAATGCACATTTCAGCAGCTGCACGTGGTAGCTACATGCAACTCGTTGCTGTAGCCTTCAACACTTCTGCTGTATGAGACCAAAGCAGAAGTGTTGAAGGCTACATAACCCACGAAGCGTTTTGACAAATTGCCTACCATTCAGCAGACAAGCAGCATGCAAAACGCGCACATGCCAGGCAGTAAATCATCAGTCATAGCGTACTGATGTAATACAGGGTTTACCAGATGCTCAGCCTGAGGATGAGCAGGCATCTCTTTCAAGGCCATGTCAGGCCCAACAGCAACAGCCTGTATAGACTCCTGTATGATGTCTCCTCCAGACAAGTACCGCATCAGGTCCACAAAGTGGGTGGCTTGTTCCACTATGCAGCCGCCACTCTTCTGTGTATCCCACCACTGCGGCTTTGCTATGTTGTTGTATGGGCATGAGTAGCGCCCGACGATGGATGCTGGAGTCACTCCGATCTGCAGCATGCCTAATTGTTTGTGCAAATCGCGTAGAGGTTCCTTGCAAAATGGCTGGTATGAATATGCAATGATTGTGAAACAGAAGGACAAGCTACAAGGAAGGAGACAGGTTGGATATGGCATAGCATGAGTGGCATGTGATGTCACAGGCCATGCAGACAGAAGACACAGTGACCAAAATATTGTGCAGACCATTCAGCAAGCTATGCTGCAAGTCAGACCTGCTGCTTGCAGTCAGATCAGGCAATCTGTGTGTCTAGATGACATGCGGTGATCAGCTGCTATATCTTTGCATCATAGCAACAGATTAAATGTAGGAATGAGACGTTTTCGAGCCTTGCTCTGACCTCTTGCATTAGCCTCTTTGCCGCTACTACAGCAGGACTGGACCGCAGCATATACCCAACTGCAATGATGAGACTCTTCTCATCAGCCACTTGATCCAGTACCTGCAAGTTGGAAGGTTGCACCAGTAGTGTTCGGTGTTAAACTTGGGCTTTCAGGCTGGGCATGGGGATGTTTGAGTCCACTGATGCAGAGGACAGTGAGCATGAGTGCAGAGGATGGAGATAGATAATCAGGAGCATGGACGATTGCAGCAGCTGGAGAGTTTTCATGAGAACAACTATGCAGGGTGCATGCAAGACACAGATACAATGCAGTGAGACCTTGTCCTGCTTGCATGGCAATGCCAGGGTTGAGACCTGTTGCAGGTTTGCACATGCTCAACAATCGACCATATGATGCAGATCATGCTGAGAGATCAAGTGCTGTAGGAGTTTGAGACGCATGCTGAGTGCTGACCTGTGCAAGTCGTTCTACTTCTTCTGCAGGTCTCATGCTGATTGGCTTTTCCACCAGCATGTGCAGCCCTGCCTTTGCTATGTCAACCTCCATTGCTTTTGCAGCAATGTCCAGAGATCCTGAAAGAAGTTGTAACATTAGGTTGACATGGCACTAATGCCCGGCCAGAACAAGGAAAACCTGGTTTCAAGTTCCAAATATGGCTGCCCACAAGTGGTGACCCTTACCATGCACTGCAGGAGGAACCCCAATGATCACCCCTTCAGGCTTTGCTGCAGATTGCAGCATGCTTTGATGGTCTTTGAAAGCTTGGCAGCCTTCCCATTTTTTGGCATAAGGTCCTTGTTGGTACTGCTCGATGCGTTTCTGTGCAGTTTGAATCAGGCTTTAGTCATAGTCCAACTTCAGTCGAGTTGGATGTCACATTGGTGCTCAGTGTAGCGATTACGGAGGACTTCGACATCACCTGGGCGGCCGTGACGTTTGGATCGACAACTGCAGTGAATTGTACGTTGTTTTGCTTTTGCATGCGGACAGCGTGGTTCCAAGGGCCCTCTAGACTTCCAAAATTGATGCCACCAGCACCTATCCATCCTAGCTTGATCAGCTTATCGGTTGCTTTGGACGCCATGACAACGGGCGACACCGGCGCCAACCACCCTGGACGACTTTGATCTTTGCAAGCGAAACGGTCAACGGTGACAAGCAGATGGGGCTGCTCCGAAACCAGTTTCTCGCGACGGACGCACCAGCTTGCTATGGTCGCCTGCAAAGATCGCCATCCCAAGCATCGAAACTAGAAGAGTAGACCTCTGCTTGTACTCGTTCTGGGTCACTGCCCTCGCGGCATGCGCCTGGTCAAAGGAGTCTTGCAGCTTCGGTCACAACAACTGACAAGTGGAGCGAGGACTTTCGCAGCTCTTGTTGATGGCCAGGGCACACCGTGAGCCTTAAGTTTCGCTTAACTCGCTGACGCTGTACACCAAGCTCGCTCCTGGATAGCCCACGTCCTCAGACTTGATTTGCAGAACGGGCGCCCCTAAGCAAGGAGCTTATGAGAAAGTTGGGGTGTTGCATGAGCAGGACATGCTGCAGAAAGAGCTGCCCGAAAGCCGAGACGTAGGTATGCTCCTGGCAGCTTGCTGCGCCTGTCAGCAGTCCAAAGTTAGCATGTTGCCCTTGCTTGCAATTAGGTCTTGAATGCCTGCAGGCCCTGCAAGATGCGGGCCACGGGGCAGGCAAGAGCATAACAGAGGAGGAGCTCACTCAGCGTAAAAGCTCTGCTGTGCGAGCTTGGATGGTACAGCACTGTTTCCTACACACACATATTCATGCAGGTGCATGCACGAGTGCGCATATTTCTATGCTATAGCTTATTCAATCAACTGACGCAGGAGGGGCAAGTGGGACGTGACAAGGTGCAAGTAGCTCAAATACTCAAAGACCACAATGTCCTTGTGCGTGGAGGGCCCGAGCAAGGCAGCAAACTTATGGAAGCTCTAGTGGTAAGTCCTCGTGTGCGGACTGTACAAACAGGCTTGCCCGCACATCATAGGAACGAATTCGCCATGTGCAGTGCAGCAACAACAAGATAAGGTGAAGCATAAGTGATGAGATCTACAAACAGCATGACGTAATCAGTATGAAGCAATCAGTGCATGTTGAACTTGCACCTGACGCCTGAATCAAGGGCCATGTGTCATACAATAAGCCACCTAGCAATCTTATTCTCTGTTTTCATGCCTCAGGCTTGGAAGAATCAGGGAAGCTTGTAGCAGCCATTGGTAGCTTGAGCTTCAATATGATGACACTGTTGCTGGCAGCAGGCCTGAAGGCTAGGAGAGTGTTGTGACATGAACAGAGTGACCAGCATCATTCATGTCTTTTGTCAGTATAGCTGCTGTGGTGTGCACTGTCCTGTTTAGCAATCAAATGCTGCACATGCATGCTTCTTGCAGGACATGTCATCATGCAGCAGCTTTAGCCTCAATGCAGTGTACACTCAGGAGCCATCATGTTTGGGATGACACCATGTTTCATATCATGAGCTCATATTGTCTGTACAGGCTGTTGCTGCCATGACACTCAAATGTGCAACGTTTGAACGTGCAAAATCAGCAACATATAAGGCGAGGTGTGATATGCTGCGGTTGACAGCATCCCGTGTAGTAGTGGCTCTGGTACAGTGTGTCCTTTTCGACCAGGGTGCAACACATGCAGTCGCATGCCTGACTTTCAAAGCCCCTACATGCTTGGCGAAGATTGTGCAACGTGTTTGGTGTCACCGTTTAGACATCTTCCAGCTCTTTTCAATCCCGAAACGTCTATTTTGATTCAGAAACGTCCATTGCCGCATTGTACTGACTGGTTTGTTGGTACAGTACCAAAGTCAACATTGCCTCGTACCAGCAGCAAAATGGTTGGTGAGCATTATCCGCCATTACAAAATTCGTGTCACATGCACGGTTTCAGGGTCTGGTCAAAGCGGTCCTCGGCTCTGCAAGTAACCTGCAACTTCCGCGAGTCCTACTACAAAGAGTGTTAAACAAATTACAGCACGTCCAAGCATCATCCGGTGACTGTGCAAGCCCCACTTGCAATCATGCACCAAACGCAGCTGCACACACTTCCTGGCAGCCGCGTGCTGCAACATCTGAGCGTACGCTTCGTACAAAGAGCGACCTTTCCGAGGGGCTTGTCGCGACCAGCGTTGCCCTTTTGCGTGAAGGTATGATCCCACTGCATTCCTGCTGTACAACGCCTTGCACGCGTCACGACGGCATCTGCGGATCTGCAGACCTGCTTCCATCATTTTCATACTTGTGTCGCATTTCCTATAAGAAAGCTTGCGTGAATGATGTATGATCCAAGCAGATGCCAGTCTATTTATTCCTGCCGTAGCAGGCGGCTGCAAGCGTCGTCGACAAGCCCATGCAAGAAAAGGTGAAGGAGAGTGTTCTGGAAGAAGGGCTTGAGAATCACAGCACACAAGGTTCTCACGGCGTCAACTACCACCATCCCGAACAGGGAAATAGCGGGTACCAATTCTTCATGCCATCCCGTAAGTTCTACACGAACACCGGCCAGGACAACACATTCCTTGACCCATAACAGTAGCAAGAAACGGCCTCTTGGCATCTGCTTGGTGCAGTGAACTACATGGGCAGGAACTCCTTGGAGGGCGCAAGTCAACAGATCAAGGACCTAGGCCTCACGAAAGCCTTGATTGTCACGGATGCAGTGAGTGACTTCACCCCAAGAGCACTACCTTTGTGTCGAGCTCCCTGCTTGATCAACAGCACAATGGCATGCTGCGCGGTGTACCAACACTGTCGTGCACATGCTCAGGTTCTAGTCAAGGTGGGCGCCATCAAGGCTGTCACCTCAATACTTGAGAGGATCGGTATTCAGTACAGCATTTATGATGGTGTAGAGCCCAATCCCACCATCGAGCAGGTACCAACATAGACATGTCTGCCTTATACACCAGTATTTGTTTGTGTGCCTTCCCATGCCACACACAAGCCCTGTTTCACTGTCGTACAACATGCGCAGGTGCCTTAGAATGCAAGGCTGGGAGAATGATTTACAAAGCTGCTGCCAACCGCATATGTTTACACACCTTCCAGCTGGCTTCATTCCTGCATTGTAGCTGCACTTCAGAGTGTCCTTCAGATAAAAGGACATCAAGCTTGTGAATGTCCTGCAGGTGAATGAGGGTATGAAGATGGTGACAGAAGAGCAATGTGACTGTATCATCTCCTTTGGCGGAGGCTCACCACATGATGCTGCCAAGGGCATTGCAGTGCTTGCTACCAATGGAGGTGGGGCTCCCTGCCAAGGCCAATCAGCTGACATTTCAACACAGATACAAATGCAACTGCGCATGCACTGCTGATGTATAGGTCCTGGGCTGTCAACTGTGTACAGCTCCACACCACTCATCTGCATCAGGCTTTGCCTCATAGCCTTGTAGGCTGCACCAGCCATCATACAACTGTTATGTCTCTGCTTTATAACAGCAGTGCCAGAAGCAAGCACATTGTGCCTGCACAGTTTGTGTCAAAATGACCTTCATGCATGCAGTGCTGTACATGATAAGATTGCATGTCACTGCTGCATTAGGCTCCGACACATCTGTGTGCATGTGGTCTCATGGCATCGCAAGCCATGACTGTGTCTGTTGCAGGCAACATTTCTGACTATGAGGGCGTTAACAAAGTGCCCAAGAAAACCATGCCTCTGATCGCTGTTAACACAACTGCTGGCACAGCTTCTGAGATGACTCGCTTTGCCATCATCACTGACCATGCCCGCAAGGTCAAAATGGCTATCATTGACTGGTAAGTCGGTCCAGACAATCAATCAACAATGTTCGTCAACTGCATTGTCCATTTGCAACTTTGGAGGTGGTGAGTTTGGGGACCCTCACATGCTCAGCCTCTTAATCAGCTGTTGTTTTATGTAAAGTGCATAACCAGCAAGTGTATACAATGTATGCCAGACCTGCCTTGTTTGAGCATTGGGGCTGCTCCAGTGCTGCTGCTTTACCCTCCAGCAGATATAGCCCAGACTCGACATTGTCTACCAACTACGAGCCTAGCAGAAACTGTCCTACTGACTTTTGTTGAGCCATAGCCACAGCTTCTGCAATGGTGCTGTTTGTTCCTGTAGGAAGGTGACCCCAACCATTTCAGTAGACGACCCACTTTTGATGCTTGGCATGCCTAAGGGCTTGACAGCAGCCACAGGCATGGATGCACTGACCCATGCTATTGAGGCGTACGTGAGCACAGCATCCACGCCTGTGACAGACGCATGTGCCCTACATGCTATGAAGCTGGTGGCCAGCTATTTGCGTACAGCTGTACATCATGGAGACAATATAGAGGCCAGAGACATGATGAGGTATGCGGCCAAGACAAGTGTGTGTGTGCAGTTGTAATCAATATTAGGGCATGGCACCCAGCTCACAGCAGAGTAAGGTGTTTGCTCATCTGAATGCAGGACAATCTGATCTGGTGGTTGCTGATGTAAAAGCAGCATGACCAGCTGGTGCAATGCTTGGTGTTGCAAACGATGAGAAACCACAGCAATATTAATGGCACATTGTCTCTGCATCTATTTGCGTCCAACCAGTTGGCCTTGAGCTGACCCAACTCATGCATTGGGCCACCCTCACCCCCTGTAATGACAAAGTAACAAGAAACAATTGATGATGAGGATGATAATTAATTCTAATAATACTACGTAAGAATAATGGAGCTCTTGGCTGCAGTTATGCTGAGTTCCTTGCTGGGATGGCCTTCAACAGTGCAAGCCTGGGCTATGTGCATGCCATGGCGCATCAGCTTGGAGGCTTCTACAACTTGCCCCATGGAGTCTGCAATGCTGTGCTGTTGCCGTCTGTCCAAGAGTACAATGCCAAGTATGTGCCAGAGCTGTTCATTGACATTGCGCAAGCCATGGGCATCAAGAATGTGGGGGAGGACAAAGATGAAGCTGTCAAGCAGGTGCTGGCAGCCATTAGGTAAGGCAGGCCTCATGGGATACAGGATGTGATCACTGGACTGTTGCTTTGACAGCTATCCACTGTGCTGTACTGCTGTGTCACAGCGTGAGTCAATGAACCAAGTCCAGGCAACAGTGAGTTGATGAATTTTGCGTGATCTGTATTTGAGAAGGTTGCATGAGGTCTGCACAAGCAGATCCATGAACATGTTGGAAACTGATTTGCTGTTTTGGTATTGCACCTGCTACTGGACTGGCCTACGTCTGGTGCTCAAGCACAGATGATGCAGCAGGACTGATCTGATATTGAGTGCAATGTGCGGTTTGCTTCAGGAAGTTGTCCAAGGATGTGGGCATTCCTGCCAACTTGAATGTGCTTGGAGTCAAGCCTGAAGACTACGACATACTGGCAACAAACGCCATGAAGGATGCATGTGGGCTGACTAACCCAAAGCAGCCAAGCAAGGAGGAGATTATTGCTTTGTACAAACAAGCGTACGAACAGGAGTGAGCAAGCAGCCTCTCTGGCAGCTGCATCAGGACTACTACACAATCTGTCTGTTCAGGATGTACTATACATCAATTTATCAGTGTGTTACATTTCATCTTGGACATCACAGCAAAGCTCCAAGTTTCCGCCAAAACCACCTTGCTCAGCAGTTTGCTTGATCTGTCTGTGTGTGTCTGTCACGGTGCTATTTCAGCTGTCTCCTCTGCATAGTGTACAGTGTCTTGCCAAAGACAAGCAGAAGCACTGCCGACAAAATCTTTACGTTATGCAGCACGTTAGATGTGTCAATATATGTCATTGATGCCAGTAGAAGCTTAGCAGTTGAAGACTACGTGGTTCCAAAGCATGTATACACAATGTAGAATATGGCCGCCTTCAAATTTCAATTTGGCACCTATGGCAGCTTGAAAGTTACTTCCAGTCCTTGTTAGCAATCTGCACACCCATGCATGCAACTCTACAGTTGTGCATCAGCACTACTGAACACTAGTCAGCTGAAGTCAAACCAGCACAGAAGTGAGCAGGAACTGCCGTTTGGCTTCAAGGTAGAGGTTGGTACAAACAGATTGAATGTGGACATGCGCCTACCCAATCCATTCAACCTCCAAATCAGAGGGTGTTGTACAGCAACACCAAGTAGTACTACACACAACAATCTGTCCAGAAGCTGAATGACAGCGTCCCCCCATGCAAGTCTGCTGCTCTGCACTGATGCCCAATAAAGACGGCAATATTTGCATAAGCTGTGAGGCTGAGTACCACGCTCTCCTCTCTCATACTCAGGCCATGCATTGCACATGCTTATCGTAACTCATCAGCGCAAGAGCGTTCAAGTCCAAATAGCTGGCAAAATCATCTGTCCTTCTTCACGTCTGTGCTGGAATGACTGACAGACTGGGCAGACTGTTTGGCCTTAGTGCCTTTGGCAGCAGCCTGTTTGGGAGCAGGTTGTAGGGCAGGCATAGGTATATTTGCCACTGCATGAGTTACCATTGCCAATGGATGTGTCCAGTCTAGCGGCTGTTTCAGTACGTCAGCCAGCACGCCATGTACAAAGAAGACAGTCGTGATCAATGCTAAGCCCTGAGGGGGCTTCAGAACTTCCAAGACATGGACGCTGATGTAGTATGCAAGGGTGCCAGCAAAGCCCGTTCTGGAGGCAAAGCCGGGTACTGTGACCTCTGTAGGACCTGTACAGCACAAGAACACATGGTAAGATGAAAGCCATGAAGTCAGGGCAGAACAAGCTTATAATGACAATGTTTCAGGCAGCATGTTTTGCAGCAAAATGTACCTGCGGAATGGTGGGGTTGGCCTGACAGTGAGAGCTGTATTTCCACTTCGTAGCAAAGCAATGTGTGTATGCAGGTGAGCATTGCTGGTGACGACGAGACTGCATGCTGATGAGACAGTGTGGTGAGAGTTGAGTGATGGCGCTCACCGTGTAAAGAGCCACATGCTAGTTGGATACCATCTTGCAGGAATTTGCCTCCACTACCGGCAATAGTCCCTATCACAAGGGGTGCAGCAATCACACCTGGGTACTTATACACACTTAAGTCCACTCTTGACGCAATCAAGCCGGCTCTGAGTATGTTCAGGCAAATCTGCACCAGCAGAAAGAGAGAGGTGCTTGACCAACAGCACATTTGCAGATGCTTAGCCTGAGCAGGTCATTCTGAGTGCAGAAATGTCAGGGGTAAGTACCTTGGTCACCAGCCTAACAGGCAGCAGACCATGTGCAGATGCAACAAGGTCCTTGGGACAGTAGTTCATCAGCCACCAGCACAATGTCCAGACTATGCCCAAATAGTTGCTGTGAAACAGGGCAATAGGAGCGCTGACAGGGTCTTGCAGCAGTAATGACGATACGATCCCACCGCCAAACGCGGCGAAGAGGCCTATCTGCATACCATATTGGTGTGCGTAGGGGCGTCACGGCAGAGATGGTACCGGCGATGGGCAGATCAAGCTTGCATACTCTCACCCAATAACACAGCAGATATCGGTCCTTAAAGCTCCGATACCATGATGAAACCAAAACACAATGACCTAGCAGCAGCCATTCATTGGGAACAGCTTTGTACGCTCCGGCAAGCTCAGAGAGGGTGCCCGAAATTTCCATGCTTTGTGCACGCTGAGGTGCCGTGTGCAGGTTTTGGGCAGCAGTGGCAGCAGAGCGCAACTGATCACACAGCACTTTTCAGGACAGCATCAGGGAGAAATGTTCGTTGCCGCATGTAGCTTGCGGTACAACGAAATTAGGTCAGACTATCAAAGGGCAAATGCGCTTATGACTAAGCTTTAGTCGTTCTTGATTGCCTGACTAATCCAGGTATTTTGGCGTGCTTGCAGAACATGCTGCGCATCGTACATATCTTCACCTAGCTCCTCCAGGATCGATTGCACAAAATCATCTTGTCACTGTGACTCCAGCATAGCTGCAATGTCCAGCAGCTGTCACGCCAGAGCTGTGTTTTAGCGATGCTATTTGTAGCATATATATGCTTGCAATATGATGCTGCGTTCATTTACGAAAGATTGGCGCTACAGTGTCTTGAACATCAGCAATTTTGAATTTTCCTCCAGGAGCACAGCCTTTCACATGCACCAACTTGCTGCAACCTGCCAAATCTGTTCTAATACCTACCAGTGGTAGCCTGGTATCCAGGTATAGCCAGTCCAGTGAGATTGCACACAATTGGTCAAATGTCCTCTGACCAAATTTGCTGTTATTCATGGAAGCTGATGTCCCTGTGCATTGCGGCAACAAGGCTTGGTACGCTGCATTAGCAATCATATGGCATCGTCAGTCACACAGAAGAGGTGGGTAGCTGATATTTGAGTATTGACATGAGCATTGAGACCTGGACCCACAGTATGCAGTGTTTTGAGCATTGGCAACGGAAACCTTGGGTGGGTGCCAAAACCCTGACGCCTTGTCTTTTGCTTAGCAGCAATTTGAAGTATGGCTTGACGACTGGCTGACATGTCATGAGCAATTGTGCTTACACGGGTTCCTGCTGGAATGCATGACTACAGCATAACATAGAACCATAGTCAACCCAAATATGTTACCACAGGCACCTCCAGCGCTACAGCTCACGGGCCACTCCTGCATGCACTGCAACTTGCTAACACCAGAGACACAAGCTACATGCTTTGCTGATACCTTGTGCACAGGTGTTCAGGAAGTACGCTGCACCTGCCACTCTTTGCCCCAGTCTAAGGGCATTGGTAGGGCTCCTATCCAAGTCGCCTGCAACCAGACATGCTTGATGGTACCTGTGCGCCAGCACTCTCAGCAAGCCATGTTTGTTCAAGCGATTGCACATCCTATGAAGCAACATCCATACCAGCAAGGACAAGAAAGCCTGAAAAGCTGCAGCAGTCTCTTCGGGCCCATACGGCCTGCAATAAGAGCAATTACATGACTACTTCAGGCAGCAGCAGCCTGTCAAGTGGCTGGAGAGCAGGTTAGCAGGCACAGTCAGCATGCTTGGGTGACAGTCACATGGATAGCGCTCTTGATCATGGCACCAAGTGCATTCTCAGTTGCAGAGGCAGTCTTTGTAAATGTTTATCGGTCACATTGACACACTCTTCTGCATTGTCTAATGGGCAACGACCAAATAATGTATCATGCAATTGCCATCAAGATGATTGCTTTCAAGCTCTCGCATGTGTCACTGAGTATGAAAGCAATACGCTTATGACTGTCATACCTGATGTTGATCAGCATTCTTTGTGCTGCAGCTGCTGGGAAGTCACTCAGCGCAGCTGCTGCTGCTATTGGTACCAGCTGTGGAACCAGCATATCCACTCACAGGAGCATGACGCAAGAATGCATGACTTTGAGCTTCACAGATTTGAAGAAGCACCATATAGCGGTGCACCATACAATAATGACTTGAAGCACGACATGCAGCTTACTGTCGAAGTACTCAGTTGCATAGCCCACAACCAGGAGGTCCACATGCTGTGCAGTACTGGTGCCATAAAGAAGCACGCCAGAGCAAGCAAGAGCAATGCTCCTGGTAATAAAGCCATAGCTGGAATCAGGCTCTGCAGACACAGACTAAGTTGGCTTATTCGAGAGGACTACGCAGGCTTGGGCAAAGTATATCCAGCTTGCTTGGCAGCACACCTTCAGGGCAACTTCCTTTCTGGTCCCCGGAACCATGAGCCATATGGCGCCAAAGTGCACAAGAAGAGTGCACCCAATCTGGGCACAAAAGGAGGCAGACTATCAGCCGTACTGTGCTTTGTTACTGCACGGCATCCTACGTTTAGTGGATTACAGACCTACGTGAAGCATGCACCAAGCGGCGGGTCTGCTGTGACTTCTGTCGGTATGCAAGAGCAGCCGCTCAACAGCTGCAACGCTCAGCAGGATCGCAGCTTTGGCCTCTTGCAGGGTATTGCGGGACATGCCGAGGTATCACCGCAGTCAAGATTTGTGGCACATAATGTTGTCGCTGATGGCATCGCCAGCAGCCTGCCAATGGCGCTGATCAGGTGCTGTTCGCGCAACATGCAATGCAATATTAGCTCAGCATGCAGCATTTTCAAACACTTCTGCGTAATCATGTGATTCGAGAGTGATCTAAGCTCAGTGATGCTGCCATTTTCCTGAAGTCCACAAGTCCATTTTCAAGGTCTCTGAATTTGAGTCCTCCGCAGAGTCTAGACAGGGCAGCCAGCGTGTGCACCTGCTGTCATGCTCATGAAGTCAAAATGCATATGACATTTGATGTCCTGGCTGAATGGCAGCCATTCAGCCACTGAGAGCACGGTATGCCGGCCTTTCCCCACCGGACACAGACACAATGCGTATATTCTTTGCTCAAGAGGATCAACTAAGGGTCCTCAAGTTATCTTAGAGTTTTTGACATTTAGGCTCTTTGAGCCCACATAATCAGCCTAATTGGGCTGGGCATACATCTGGAAACCAAGGCTCACAGGCGCCAAAGACTTTCAGGGTCCCACAGCATTGCACCATTTCAAGAATATCTAAATGTACAAACTCGCAAATGCAGGACGTACTGCAGATGTTTCGAACGCAGGCATGACACGTGGTGCCAATTCGATGCCTCTCCAAATCAAAAGTTTGATAGCCTCACAGATCTGTACGCCATTGATTGCACAATGCTGTTGACCTGCGGCAATAAGTGAAGAGCTACACAACACATGAATGCAGCAGTAGACTCTTGAGAAGAAGAAATGCTGCTCACAAGTCACGATCAACATACAAGCTGAGGCAGGCCCCTTATCTAATTTGAAGTCATATGTTAGAGGGCATCATAGGTGCATCATGAAGGCTGTAAGCAGCGATCAGCATGACAGTCCATAACAACCTATGCTATGAGAAACAAACAGCGCTTGACTACCTAATGAGTAATAGTGGCGTTTGGAACACAGTAGATTTCCATCAACACAATGATTTATGCTCCCTAGACAACAATGCTTACAGCATTATTGACACTATGTTGAGATTACACTCAGTAATCACCATATGACAGCACATGGTTGCTTGCTGAAAGGAAACCTGTGGGCGCAACCGATCTTGCCCTGATCATAACTTGCAGCACGTGTAGATGTCACAGATCCCCAGCTTTCTGGACCTAACAAAGGCTTTGACTGGCCTTGAGGCCATGATGTCACGCAGCCATGCTGATTTGGTGCAGATAGCCAATGTTGCTTTTCTGTGTAAGGCTGCATCTGGACAGCAGCAGCATCTGCATGCGGCCTAGATGGGCTAACAGGTGGCATGTTCATCAGCTCTTCCAGTCCCTGCAGATGCTTGCATACCATGCAATAGTCCAACTGTTGATGCTGCTGCTGACAGCTCAGCACCATTCAGATCCCTGCGCCTGGCTGCAGTAGCTTGCATCGAGGATTGCTTGTGTACTGAGGCACTGTCAGCATCCTGGACTGAGGCAGGTTGAGACAGCTTCTGTGCAGTAGAGTTTGGTTGCAGTCTGGGTGCAGCAGCTTCACATTGTGCGACTGTGTGTGTAGCAGTGTGATTGCTGGCAAGTGGACCATGCTTGGAAGCAAGCGCTGAGCTGCCATCAATACCATGACCACATGGAACAGCAGATATCAGATAGCTGGAGCTTGATGGTTGAGCATCAGATCCTGGTCGCTCAGTTGGAGCTGTCAATATGTTGAGTGCTTTGGATCTCTGCAGCAGGCAACTGGTACACAAATTGCGTAGCAAAATATTGGCAGGAGAGCTTGGCTGTGTAGACACTGGTGTACCTTGTACTCCTTGAGTTCCTCTAGACATAGCTTGGCTGCCCTTTTTCGCAAGTGCAAAGCTGAATTAGCTATGACACGACCAGTCACATCTTGCATCACCTACACAGATGCCAATGTCAGAGCAAACTTGACGCTTGTGGTTCAGCGCATGCAAGGAAGCCACAACTGACCTGTAGCAAATCAGCCTGTTGAGAATCTCTAGCAATGGCCCCTGGCTTTTCCACGTGAAAGCTGCTATGCATTTGGTCTTCTACTTTGACTTGAGCTGAATGGTCAGGGACCAGAGCAGCACACATGCCTGCTGACTTTTGCTGTCCCTGCATGCTCGGCAAGACTTCTGGCTGGTCGACCTGCCTCCGCCCGCTGCAGCCTGGTCTCCGGCCAAAGTTTTGGCCTAGTCACGCTCAAAGAAGCGGCAACCAAACGCCCAACCCTGTCAGGACGACGCAGAAGCAAAGGTGAAGCGTCTCTGGGTCTTGGCAAAGCGTCACACCCCGAGGTCTTACGAGTGTGTGACCCCAAAGAGCATGCCTTGAAACAGCATGCTGTGGTCGGAGTACGGATTCGGTTGCCAAAGCCCCGGCAACTACATGCTGAGTGTACTGTGTACCTGCAACTGCAACTGCCGCTTCTTCCGGGTTGTGTGGCCCTTTGCCTCGAAACGTTTCAGGTCCCGCCTTTCGCCAAGTGCTTGATCACAGGGCAAGCTCTAGAAGCGAAATGAGTCCCTGTCAAACAAGTGCCTTTGTCCAAACACAGCCTGCTAGTCGCTGTCCGCTGACGTCTGGGCGGTGATCGATAACACGGTGGACAACGGTGTAACTGAAGTTGACAACAAGTGAAGACACGGCTGGGTTGACCTAAGCACTTCTTTCAAGTAGGCAGCAGACTTGTTGGTCAGCAGCACGCTGACGGCGTCTCAAACTGCTTCAAGCGATCGATAGGAACCTGCTTTGAGTCCTACTGTCTCGAGAGCAGATCGCCATGCTGAAACAGCACAAGGGCCTGCTTCGCTTCGGGTGGGGCTAGCCCAGGCAGTCAAATTTTGACTTTGTCAATTGTTTGAGAATTATACATTACCTTGGTTACCTTGACTACTGAATCCACTTTCACAACTGCAAGCAAACACAGCGATGATAAATCAGTCCTCATCTGGCTATCATCCGCCTGGTGTTTGAAGTTTGAGTGGTGGACAAGCAGAAGCAGGTTGCTCCCTGACAACGGTTGTGCAACAACTCCCACGTCAGATTAGTCACCACCCTGCTTTGAAATTTGCAACGCCATGGCTATCTCTGCAGGAGTTGTGGATAGCAAAAGCAGACCCGTCAATGCTTATCGCTCATCAACTGACAATAGGTGCTGCAGGTGCGTGAACGCTACGCCATCCATTCTGCAGTTTCCGGCGTTGCTCCGCTGGCGTCGTTGCACTCAACGTATCGAACCTCGAACTCGGCACACGGCTCGTTCTGGTTGTGACATAGCCCGTGAATCCATTGCTTTCTGGGTTGAAAGGCGAGCTGGCTATGATGCATCGGACAGTCGGCAATGGGCATGTGCCCCTCACTGGTGATGTGTCAGCGCCGGTCAAGCATAGGCTTGGTTGTCCTCCACCAAAGAGGGGGCTTATCAAGCATTATGCGAGGCATGTCACTGCTGGCATATTCAGTGGACTGTTCGGAGGAAGCAAGGGCTCCACAAAGGTAGGTTTCCGGCGCCATGGTCAAGATAAGGTCAGATCTATCATCTGCAGCACCTGGATGAACTGCTGCAGCGTGAATGCTGATGTTTTGGTTCATAAATGTGGTGTGCCGCTACTAAAATCACATGTGCGGTGATTTCAGTTTGGCTGCCATGCAGACCTGCAAGAAGTGTCAAGGCAAGGGCGCCATTCCCTGTCCTGGGTGCAAAGTAAGCTGTCAGTCAGGCTGAATTGGTTCAATTATGCCTTTAGACAGCAACAATCGAGCTTTTACCACATGAAGTTTCAGAAGTGTCAATGATAATCATCATGCAGGGCACTGGCAGGAACAAGAAGAATGGCAACATGTTCGAGAGATGGAAGTGAGTTGGTGTTTGCCAATGTATCTTCTATGTGCACCATCACGTAGTACTGTTGAAGTTGACTGTCTCCCAGGCAGTGGCTCATTTGATGTGATTTGTGTCAGGTGTTATGACTGCCAAGGCTTTGGGCAAATTACTTGTCCTCTATGTGGTGGAGGCGAGGGGCTGACCCCCGAGCAACGCAGGGAAAGATGAGCGTTGCTGACATCATCCTCACATGATTGCTGACAGAAACTTTCCTAAGGCTCACAGCAAACAGCAAGCGGAAAAGAGCAGTTTGCAGGGTGTAGTCTGCTATCATATGATCATGCATGTCTTGATTAGTTAGAAAAATTCATTTGACTTAAACTTTCATTTGGAGGAACAAAGCACCATCTGACCGAAAGTGCTTTTTGTACAATGGAGTTGTGTACCAGTACAGTACAGTACAGAAAATAATGAATATGTAGAGCCTTGTTGGTATTCAAGTTATTCATCCCAGCCATTGCCATGTTGTGCTAACTCAGATGCAACAGATGTTGGTCGTGACAATGATACCAAGCCTGTGGCAGCTCCCTTCTCCTTCTCCACTGCTTCATCAAGTCTGAAGCCCAGGAGATCCTGCAGCACACGGCCAGAAATGATTCATGGGAACAGCACATGCATGGGACCTGATACTTCCCTAGATAGATTGCATCTCAGATACACATTCCCAAGAGTGCATTGATTGGCAGAGCCTGGTGGAATGCCTGGATTGTAGAGACGGCTGACGACCAGTGCATAGCCGTCTGACATGTAACCCAAAATCCCAACAATGGCCTAACAGCAACTGAAAGGAGTGCATATGCTTGAGCAAACAATGTGAAAAATATTTCAAGAACATCGGGACCAGATGGCAAACTGTTCTGCATGTCAAGGCATGAGGAGGCCCCAAAGTGCACCACCAGACTGACATATAGAGCAGGCACCCTTTGCCACACCTTTCGCGTGACAATGCCTTTGACATGATTGTGGCGATCAACCACAACCAGGTGCCGCAAGCCAAGCGTCCTAAACACCACATAGGTGCGCTCCACAGAGAAGGACTCTTGTATTGCAGCCGCACTTGTGTTGATGTATGGCCGCAAATCCAGGACCTCTTGCAACACTGGATTGTGGCTAGCCGGCACACCTTCCATGCTTCTTCCCTGCACTCAGATGCTCGCATCTTTCTTTGAGTTGCCTGGGCAATGCATACTAGCAACAAAAACAACACATCCCCGACAGCTATGCTAGCAGCAAAAATGACATGTCTCCAACAACTATAAATGTGCAGTGAAGTCCTAATCATCATCAGCAGCTGATGCAACACGGGTGCATGTGTGTGCCACATTCTGCAAGTATGCAAGCTTCTTGAATGATGTTTCATGGTAAAGTTAGATTATGAACTGTTCATCCTTATTGAGTGCAGAGTCAGCTTTTGCACTTCAGCAAAAGCTACGACACTACTGCACAGGCAGAGCGCTCATGCGCAGGCAGTTACTGAGGACTCAGATGGATGCCAGGACTGACCTGGAGCACTGCCATATGCTGTTCCCAAATCAGGTGCCGTGCTGCAGCTGTCACAAACTGATGATTCAGGTCTTCATAAGTCACTTCAAGGTTGGCAGTTGTGCCTCTAGCTAAAGCCCTCCTCAAGAGCACCATCAGATGATCTCTCACAACCAAGCCAACAAACACCTGCCCTTGTGGCGTATTTCTGACCACTGGAAACCCGTTATGCCTCGTATCTCGCAAGATCTCTCGTATCTGGTTTAGAGGCATTCGCTCTTGGAAAGTGACTACTGGATAGGCCATGACGTAATGCACTGGTATCAGGTCTAAGCTCACTCTAGATTGAGTGTCACTGTGCAGGATGGGCACACATTTGACCTCGAGTATAGAGTGGTATAGGCTGTGGCTGACAGCATCTGCTATCCATTTGGCCATGATGATTGCGACCAGCAATGGCAGCACCATTCTCACATCATTGCTCACCTGCATGCAATCAACCATACTCTCAGTGCCACATCATTTCAAAGCATTCATGTCACAGGTCTTTGCTGCTGCAAGCGTCTGTTGCCTAACCCAAAGGCAGGCACAGCCAGCAAAGGTGCAGTGGTGTTGTATAAGCTACACCAGAGACGGTCCAGAAAAGAGGACAAGACTGTAGAGTCAGCAAGTGAAAGACATGCTGGTTGTCTGCTTTGTTGATTACAAACACACTCGCTTGCACCAGAATGGTAGACATCACCACAAAGCAGGTAGACTTTACCACAAAGCATGATTGCCACAGGCGTCAGTGAGAGCCTGCTGATCTGAGCAGGCAATGCAGAGATGGCTGCAACAACAAACTGAGTGAGAAAGTGTGCATGCAGTGATTCTATCACCAACTATCAGCATGCGTAACAGGACAAAATCTGCAGCTTTTGACAGACGAAGAAGGCAGGGGGAGGAAAAGAAGGGCAGGGGTGGGGGCGGGGGACAAGATGCTAGCAAGGTGAAATCTCACATGTTTACGAAACGGAAACAGACGAAACAGAAACAGGAAGAGAGTCAACATGATCAGACATTGCATGCATGGGGACTGACCTCCATCATGATGACAGCAAGGGATATGGTAAGGCGGGTCACCCCACCCATGAAAGCCCCCGCCCCAATGAGGGCAAACGCCCCAGGGTCCACCCAGGCCCAAGGGCTGGGGGGCAGAAACACCCCGGGCGGAGCTCTGTACATCAGCAAAACATGATGAATGGATCCTGATCACTGCTGGCGATAAAAACAAAGAGGCGACTAGCAAACTGCACGTGGTGACACAGCAATACACCATAGGTAGTCCATATGCAGTGTGATTTCGTACTGCTGTACAGACTGCTCCTAGGTGTGAGTGTGACATTCATACCATGACAAAGCGTGCGCACAGTAACAGCTGTGATTATCACGTCCCCATCAGACTGTCAAATCTTGCCAGAAGTCATACAGATCATGCAAAGCTCCGTTGCAACATTGCCTTCTGCACTCCGTCACGAAGACATGTGTCTACCACAATCCAAAGCAGACTTTCAACCCATGCAATGGACAACGTCCTGTGCAAATCACATCTGGTTGAGCTTACCCAGGAGAGGCAATGTCAAGACCGACGAGACCCGCACTTTTGTTCCCACATACAGAACAAGCGATAGGAGCTGTAATCGTGGTCGATTGTCAAGGACCATACCATCACTCAGAACTATGCATACCTCAATCCTAGGGAAAGACACGGATCTCATGAAAACATGAATGAATGTCAATGCTTACCCAGGGGAGGCATGACCACCAGAAGCAGCAATGTCAACTCAGAGAAGGACTCACAATTTTGCCTTCCCCACACAGAAGAAACAGCAGAAGTTTTGATCATAGTCACAGGTGGAAGAGGAAAAATGTGGTTTGTTGCTGATGCTTACCCAGAAGAGCCATGGCCACCAGAAGCAGCAATGTCAACACAGATGAGGCCCACGATGCGGCCAATGCAGGAGCCAATGAGCAGCATGGGCACAAAGAGGCCTGATGCTATGGCACTGCCAGCTGCCCAGACAGCGCCCAGGAAGTACACCACCAGCATAGTCACAAGAGCAGCATAGCCGAACTCCCTGTGAGTCCCCCTAGACAGCAAGTGCTTGATGGCATCCTCCCCTGCATGGGCAGGATCGGACCTGTGAGTCGGTTGGAAGGAAGTGGCTTGTGAGGCACTTTCACAAGGGAGGTCACTGCAGATTTCACGCTCTCCTTCAGCCAAGCTAGCTCTAGACCCATTCAGTACTGCCATCAGAGAGGCGCACAGCATATGCCATAGAAGATTCAGTAAGGTTGGCACGCTGTCAAAACCTCTTTGTGGTATGTCACAGCTGCAGTTCGTTGAATCAGGCGTGCAAGTCTGTCTGATGGATGCAGAAGCAAGTCTCAGGAGATGCATTCACACACATCAAGATCACCAGCACCACAAGCATGCGTCATAGCCACAGTCACACTTGCAGCTACTTGCAGTACACTCACAGTTGTAGGCACCATCACAGTGACAGCTACAGTCACAATTACGGCTGGCTTAGGCCCAACCAAGCAATTGCTTACCTGTGACATACATAAGGGTGGCCAGCTCATTGTAGAAGCGTGTCTGATTGCCACCGGAGCTGTCTGGCAGCTCACTGTCATAGCCCTTGGTGCATGTATACAAAGGCAACTCCTCTTCGACTATACGCCTGCAGTCCATAACTCGGCCTGCTGAGCAATCTCACACACTGTGTCCTTGCATGCCTTGCTGATTGGGGACTGATGACGAGCAAGGGGATGAAAACGGGGGGGGGGAAGGGAGCAACAGAAACCATCTGCAGTACTAGCAAGGCATTTGCAGCGTCCCTATATCAAACCACTTATCTGCAATGCAAAACAGCTTCAGGCAGAGCAGCATTAGATGCCCAAACGCGTCTAGAGGACAGCTGCGTTTATGCAGTGGCATGGGAACATTCAGCGTGAAGACTCACAGGAATGCTGCACTGAAGGATGAGTGCAGCGCAGCAGCAGCGACGTGAGTAAGAGAAAAAGGGGATCTGGATGCAGACGACCTCACAATAGCGTTGGGGTTGAATTTGTGACACTGACTCTTGCGAAGGCGAGTCAGTCTCAGTGTGAAAGAGCACACAGTGGTTGGTGTGTCTAGTAAAGGCTGCATAGACTCCAGTCTAAGGTCGTAAGACCAAAGCAAAGCAGCATGTCGACCTGATGTTGGAAGAAGTGCCTTCGGGGCAGTATGGCTTAGAGTCGCCCTGCTTGATGTAGCAGTTGGTGGGGGTGCAAGGGAAGGCCAGGGGCAGCAGCATGCTCAGACTGACGAAGATGGCTATGATCAGCAGGGGCTCGCCCATGCGCCACTTCCTCCTGCCCTGGAGTGTGACGTCCAGTCTCAGACCCAGACTATGCTGTCTAGGAGTTGAATCAGTCAGGACAGTATGCAGATCAGCGTTGAGACTGTAGACCACTGCTCGGTGAGGCAAACGCTTGACAGCTTACTTGTTGATGTGGCATACACGGTGCCTAGCAGGGCTGCAAAGCAAGACAGGTGGAAAGATGGAAGGAGAAAGGTGAAAAGTGGAAAACCAGAGACATGTGCCCAGGTCTGATTGCTGCCTGCATTTCCTTCCAGTTCTGTCCAACAAAGTTGTGGCAAAGCCACATACAAACAGTTCAGACAGCTGACTGTAGGATTTACAGATCTCTGCCACATGGAAGAGCATCCCCTGCCAGCTCAATTTATCCCCATCTCACGGGACACTCCTTAGCCGTCACGGTCAGCGAGCAGTCAATGCATATCTTGATGGCAGGCGTAAAGTGAGCTGAGCCAGTCACCTGTATGATGCTGTCTCTGAGGCGAATGATCTTGACGTTTAGCACCGTAAAGGCTGTTCCAAGCACACCACAAGCCAAGCCCACAAGAACGGCAGGCCCTACTGCTGCCACATGATTTGCTAGCTGAGTCCGAACCTGAAGCAATCATGCCAACACAATGTCATCCTTGGCCTGCGATGAAGTCACACTTTCTTGTTCAATGTCCATTGAAACTTGCGCAGCTGTTTTCCCTGAATCAGAACCATAAGCGCACCCTGCAGATCCCTTTCCTCAACTACATTTCTTTTGTCTACTGTCATACTGTGCCATTGACACATACAAACAACACAATGATTTATGTCTTAGTCTCTCATTGAGCCCATCACAATGCAGTGATGTGGTACTACTTCATTCTGACACCAAAGCTTGAGAACGTGTGCATATATACATATGTGACCGTATCATTGTTGTTGTGATCATATGGTTGCGATTGTTGTACTTACTCATTGCAGACAGCAGCTCTGAAACGCATGAGAAGTGCTGCTAGCCCTCCAGGCTGCGCATGCTCAAGCGATATACGATACTTGCTTCTTGCATGGTTGTGACTTGAAAGAGCTGGCACTTGGCTGCAATGTGAACAGAAAGAATAGAAAGTTTTGGATTGAAAAAGTAACCTACTCACAAGCAATAACCATCATCCACTGTACTCTGATGTTCACTGATTCTATGTTGAAGAGTGACTGTAGCATTGTACCAAAGCCCACAGAGCAAGGAACAGACCTCAAAAAAGATAGTAGAGGCCTCGCCGTCAAACAGGCCAAAGTCGCCTTGGGTGACAGCGCTCTGAGCAGAGCGCAGCGTGTCCTCTGTCAGCACGCTCAGCATGCATGCGAAGAAGACTTGCCAGCCCAGCGCCTGACTGAAAAAGGACGCCAGCTCCTCATAGGCAAACAGCAGGCCCCCAATGGGGGCCCCAAAGGCTGCTGCAACCCCGACTGCTGTGCCTACAGCAGTAGTAGACTCAGCAGATCAAGGTGTTGGTCAGCATGCAGTGTGTGCCGAGTGATTGTCGGCAACATAAGATTTTGTGAGCAGAGGCTTCCAAGGCTGCTGTAATGTGTAAAGCCATCAGGATTCGGTTTGTGCTCTGCTACGCTGCGCTGTGTGATCAAAAGGCTGCCTTCAATCAGCAGTCCATCTAGATGAGAGTAGCAGATACTCTTGCAATCATCGCTGCTAAGGCTTCTATCTGCAATACATAGTGCAATACAGATTGCACTCACAACTTACTGCAAGCTCTGGCACTATGAACTGGCACACAACTCACTGCTTTGCTGATTGCCTTTCAGTGAGCAGCCGCATGACACTTTGCCTTCACACAGTCGCGCAGCACAGCGCAGCACAGCGCAGCACAGAGCCACTACTTGCCTGCAGTGACAAAGTCCCTCTTGTCCTTGGGATTCTGGAAGCGCTTGAACAGGCCTGTTGTGAAGCCCAAGGAGGTGGACTGGCCCTGACTGAGGGCAGCTCCAATCATGGCCCCTATGTGGATCATTGGGCCCTCTGGCCCAACAGGCAGCCCACTGCCCACTGCTGCTGCACATGACACAAACTTCACCCACAGGGTTTTCACATTGAACACCTGCAGGGCACAAACAATGGTGTCTCCAGAATCTCTAGGCCGGTTCTGGCAAGCCAAAGAACGTGAGGCATGCCTCTCAAGACCTGTGAAGATGAACAACACCCTGCACCCCCCTTGATGCAAGTACAGCAAGTTGTGCAGAGCACAGCAACTAGACAGAAACGCAGCCTTGCTTCTCTTGACGAATCATTTGGTCCTTAGCATGCAGTATCCGGCAACGAGAATGAGCAGCAAAGCTACAGGAGGAGGAGGAGAATCTACATCATCAGCCAACCAACCAGGTTGTACAGATGTGCCAGGGCTGTCAGTATCCTGGTCAAGAACAAATCTGAAGCAGCTATGGTCCCTAAAACCAGACAGTACTGACCTTAGGTAGGTTGCAACCGTTTAGGTAGGCAGTGACTTCAGCAACACCAGCTCCTCCTGCTTGTGGAGCAATGGTGACCACAGTCCAGGTGGACAGGTACACAAGTGCTGTGCTGTATACCACATTGAACATCCATGCCACAAATAGATTTGCATGCTCTATCAACCACCTGCACGCGAGTGGCAGCCTGGGAACACAGAGGTACCAACACTCAACAGGCTGGTGTCTGACTTGCTGGTTGCTCTGCTTGGTCAGTGAGGTATGCTGGGTTGGTCAGCAGGGTTCTTGGAGATGATGTCATGACTGCTGGCACTGAGTTGCAGGTAGCAGTGCCGCCACGATGCTGGATGATTTCTGCTGCCAAGATAGGCTACGCTGTCTTGTACACAGGAGAAACAGCATCTTATAGCATAGAAGATTACCTGACCGTGTTGTACTTGATGGCCCCAAAGATGCCAATCAGGGTGTAAAGCAAGAAGCCAATCAGCCCAACCGTGAACCCAATGCCACCCATCATGACCCAGCGATCCCAGACCCAACTGCAGAAGACATCGGTCAACAGCCCTTGGAGTGGGAGAACTTGCAGCCCAGATTGTTTGATGAAAAAGCAATCTTACCCATGGGGCTGCTTTGCCAACCATACACGATATATTTCACTATTTATAGGCAGGTAGTCTATGCTTTCCACATCGTTCAGTCGCCTCCTTTCTTCCCTTGTGTACACATGGTTGGCACCAGCACTCTTGACATCATGTCCGTGAGAGAAAAGGCTAACGAAGCTGAAAGGATGGTACGAAGGTCTGTGCAAGTAGTCATGATCTTCGCCAGTGTCTGATTGATAGCTGGTGCTTTCTTCCTCTGACCCTTGCACCCCAAAGGTTGGGTACCGACCGGCGCTTTCAACATCTGTGTGCATCAGACGCTCAAATTGGCCACAACTTTTGATATATGTGGGTTCGCTTTAGCGACTCTGTCAGCAGGACAATCGCGGCCAACTTGCAGCTTGCCCGACGTGATCATACTGTCTAGCAAGGCAACAGGCATGAGCGACATCAAAAACGTAGTAGGCGCTCCCACCCTCTTGGCGTTTGCTTGGCGACGAGCCTTCGTTTGGAAACGGTACAAGCGGCACTCGCAAGTGAGGACTGGATGGTGGTTGCTCCATAGACCGCGAAGCAGGTGTGTTTGGTTGTCTCACACGATACACAAGCTTGTGACAATCTTACAGCAGTGTAGCCCAAGCGCATCAATTGCGTTCGAGGTGCGTTTCGCGAGCGTTGCAAGCAGCAGAACTTCGCCCAGAGCTACGATAAGTCATGACCAGTCACGGGGATTGCCACATGGTATCATTATGTCATCGTTTCTGCAAAGTTTTTGCGCCGGTCAACAAGAGGATCTTTCTGCAGGAGAATCGCCATTGTTGCAGTCCATGTCACCTTCGAGCAGGAGCATAATTGCGGGCTAACCTGGTGCATCTTGACAGTCAAGCTTGCACACCGCGAGATCCTTCAGCCGTGACTGCTGGTGGACGCTGACCAAAGTCGTGGGGTGTGGCTCACGAAAGTTTCTTCATGTATATGTGGATGAAACGCCAGCTACTGGCAGCTGCAACCAGAGTGGCGTGTATTCCATTGTCCTGATCACTCACAAAGTCGTTGCGTATCGAAATTGATGCCCCTACCCTGCCGTGCACGCCGGAATAACTGATCTATACTGCTCCTGCTCCTGAGGTAGTCCGGCAGCCCCTGCACTCGGCTATAGAGAGGACAAAGATTATTCGCATTAAAACATGCGTTTTCCCACGCGTTCGCAAGAGACCATGAGTGCCTGAGGGGCAACTCTGCTCTATACTCTGGCAAGATGGTGACGCTGGACCCGCCAGCAAAGCAAGGGAACCCTGACAGTCCTGACGAGCCCTCGGCGATGACGTTCAGCAGACCTGCAGCAGCCTGCAAATTTGCTCTTATGCCTACCCAGCTGCTTGTGGAGTCTGCAGACCCTATTCTGCTGCTGTCAGACACGGTGTGTAGAAACTTAGCGCATGCATTGTGCACAGTTTCACGCCTTGCAAGGGCTTGCTGACATGAACCATGCGCCTTATAGTGTCCTGATGTCTTCTAGGTACGGCATGTTTGTGCTGGCACAGCAGCCAGAACCATGGCACAGGCAATCATCCACCCTATAGATACAGTGAAGACAAGACTACAGGTGCAGACCAGCTCAAGTTTCAATGGCGCATGACTGCGCTACATGCTCCATTGCGCCTCAGTTTTGAAACACGCTGAGAATTGTATGCCAAACAACCAAGGCATCAAGCAAAGCAGCTTCACATCGTCCCATCACAGTTCTTGCACTGTCTCACACCATCTGCACTTGAAGGCATGATCTGGTCAGGAAAACCGCAGCTGGTCTCAATGCCTATGCTAGCTGGAGTTTCCATGCAGCAACTCAAGCCTGAAATGCAGGTGACAGCTCCTGCTCTGAAGCTGCAGAGATGGCAGCAAAGAATAAAGGACAACCCGCTTGACCTATATGTAGCCAATCGTAGAGTAGTGCACACGAGAAATTGGCTCATACGGGTACGCATCAGCAGAGACATAAAGCCGTGTATGCTTGACAATGCTGTTGTTGTCTTTTTTGTGTTGAATGTCTTAACAGGCTGACGCAACTGACCATCAGCCTCATCAAAGCATTTTTATGTAAAACAGGCATGCTCTGTTTTGGTAGAACTTGGCAGTCCTGCCATATAGTTGGTTCCAATCACCCTGCCTCACTATGGAGTGTTTGAGTGAAGTTTGGTCTCAAAGCAGGGTCCAAAGGACGTATACAGAGGGCTGACAGGTGCTGTTCTGGGCACAATCCCCACAGCCATGCTGTACTTCACAACCTATGAGTGGTGCAAGACCAGGCTAGAAGCCCGAGGGGCACCCAGCGCAATCACCCACCTTGCCTCTGCCTCAGCTGGTGCTGTCATGTCAGCCTTCATCAGAGTGCCGACCGACACCATCAAGCACAGAGTGCAGGCCTACATGGAAACAGATGTTTTCCTGGTCAGTCCAAAACGTCTCCTTTGAGGGCAAGTCAGTGACCCCTTGTATGTATAACCACAGCTGGTGTCTCAGCACTTCCGACCATACTTGCTTTGCATGACCTTCCAAGTTGTGCAACATTTGACTTCACATGTAACACTTCACATGTAACATTCACCATGTCAGGACCATGGTGTCGTTATGCAAATGCTGCTGTGTCTGCATAGTCATCACGCTGGTAAGCATTCAGCGGTAGACATCGTGTCTTCATATGGTGCAGGGTGCGAGGCATATAGTAGCCTCTGAGGGCGTCAGGGGATTGTATCGAGGCCTGGTGCCCACCTTGATGAGGGATGTGCCAGAGATTGCAATCCAGTTTGCGCTGTATGAAAAGTGAGCCTGCTCTGCGTGGTGCCAATCAGAATGAGGAGTTGCTGTCCAAAGTTATACGGCTGACCTTGCACAATGCTACTGCCACCTGCCATGTGTAAAGTATTGGCAGCACAGCATTCAAGAGACAGGAAGCAGACTCAACAAGAAGGCTTGGCATGTTATCAGCAAAATCATTACACATGTACTTTGCAGGCACGCACTTTGAGGCACTTTGAGTGCTTGGTCCTGCATGCTCACTGCCTGTGTCATCATTCCGTTATCACCAGCCACACGACATCAGCACACGTGATGTGAGATCATCAATGGCTTGCATGCAGGCTGCGCAAGGTAGTAGAGAGCAGGAGGGGCCTTGCCAAGCTGCACACCTGGGAGCACCTGGTGCTGGGTGGGTTCAGCGGGGCCTGTGCAGCCACAGCCACCATGCCTCTAGACTTTGCCAAGACCACCATTCAGTGTGGCAGCAGCCAGCCGGTGCGACAGGTGCTCAAGGCTGCTGTGCAGCAGCATGGCCCTGCAGGTCTCTTCAGAGGAATGGTGAGTTGACACCACTCCGCATGCACATCATGGTTGTGTTGCCTCTGCATTGCCTTGGAACATGTAAATCAAGCCACTTGACCTTTTCAGGGCAAGTGGCTTGATGTCCGAGGGTGTACAGGATGCTGTTGTAGAGCTAGGTTGTCAGTGTAGATTGTAAGTAGATTTGAAAAGGCTGTGTGTCTGTGGTTGCAGACCCCTCGTGTTTGTCAGACAGCTATCATGTCGGCAATGTTCTTCACGCTGTTTGAATTCTGGAAGGCGCAATTGAAGCCACATCATCACAGAGGGACCAGAGACCGCTTGCTGGAGCCTAAGATATGGCACAAGCGACGTACCCACGTCTGGAAGCGGCAGTTTGTTCAGCAGTAGCAAATCAATGCTCAGTGTCTGTGCAACAAATGATGCCCCAATGCACGTCCTTGCTGTAGTCAGTTGTTTTGCGGCTATTCATTGTCAGATTAGACAAGAAGGAAAGTCACGGTGCTTGCAGGGTATGTGCCCAACGCAGTCTACATCTAACAGACAATGCTTAAGATCTCATCAACCTTCAGCATTTCAAACGACTGAAATAGGTGCTGAGATCTTCAAACATATGAGCATGCCCAGCATTTTCGTAGGTGAAGTTGTCGATCTCGCAGATCCTCTTTAGCACTGGGTTGGTGCACACATCCATCATCTCGGGCGCTGAGCTTGTGGGCACGCCCACCCACGTCAACTTTCAGTGTCTGTGTTGGCAATGTACTTGCAGAGCACTGTGTTACAATTCGATTTTTCTAAAAGGCATTGACTGCTGCAATGTCATTGGGCCTTGTACATTGGATAACAAGTCAAGTAACAGTTGCTCAAGGAGTGAGCACAGGATAGGCATTCTGGAAGACGCAAGGAAAAGCCTTTGCTTGAAGCATTGAAGCTTGCAACTAGCATGCTGAATCATCTGACACATTGAATCATTTGTTCAAGGCAATGGACTATAAGCAGTGAGACACACTACAAACAACAACAGCTTTAGTCATACATTGTGCCATATCTGCCAACATGACAAAGGCCCGTTGCAATGCGCTGCATTATGTACAAACCAATCAGACTGCTTGGCCTGCTGAGTCACTGCTCAATCAAGATTAAGTAGAGTTGTACAGATTGGTGCTCAGGCTCGGCTCACAGCTGACTGAGGCTGTTGGGTGAAAACTTAGCAGGTAAGCAGCTTTTGACTAAAATGCTTGAGACTAGGTTGGAGTGTGACCACCACCCATGCGCTCCTGTGTCCAGCGTTTTCGGTGCAAGTGCCTCCAAAACATTTTCTCCCAGCTGTGGTTTGTTGGACTTGGTGCAGGCTGCATGTGTGTACGTGAAGTTATGTCAGCAATTCCATGACAGTGCATGCACCAGCAGCTTGAGCTTCTCAGTATGCTTACCACAAAATGTCTGGGAACTTTGCCTCTTAGAGCTTCTCTGCGCCTGGCTGCCTCGTCACAGCACGCAATCACATAGTCGCGACTGCAGCACGGCAGAAAAAGGTGTCATTGGCGGGCACAACTGCAAAAGGCATTGTTATGTGTATCGTCGGCAGGACTGGCTCCCTGGCAAAGACAGCTTACTTGTACTTGCGAGGTCTGACTTCGCTTCCCAACACCCTTCCCGGAAGCATAGCAAATGCCAATGCCAACTGCATCCAATCAAAGAACGTTGTCGGTATGAGGTAAAGATTGCGCCGAGAAGAACAGCCACAGACTTTTGCCGAATGCTTCCATGCTCACATTGGACCCAACAAAATACATTTTGAATAGCTCCTCGCTGACATGGCCGATATTCGCGTCCCCTCTATAGGGACTTGGGTTGAAATCCGACATCTCTACTGTCCTTGAGACAGCACAATGGACAAGATGTCAGAACGTACCTGATCGAGTTGCCGGATGAGCTTCTGGGCTAGGGTTCTCGCCGGGCTGTATACAGACCGTAGGGCTTTCGCAGAGCAAAATCAATCCTCGATAGGTCAACAGCAGTATTGTATGGCGATGCCGCACGCAAGGTACATCCTAAGCAGAGACCGTCACCTTGAGCACTGCGCAGGTGCTTTGCCTACTACCGTCTACACATCCGATGTTTAGGTAGGCCCCTTTGCTTCCTTGTGTGGATGTCGGGTCTCAATCTTGTGTTTTCTCAACTGAGCTTGCTGTCTTTCATCCGACCTCGATGCTGGACGTAGCGGGCAAAAGCAGAACCAGACCAGCAACATTGCCGTGTGCAGACAAGCGGAGGAGTTTGGAAACTCTAAGCTTTTCACTAGTTTGTCTCAGACATTACCATCGTTTTGACGGGTATTCCCAAGCTCGGTGTCAAAGCCGGAGGCGCCCTTGGCCTTGCTGTTGCCGTCGTAGGCGGCGGTATAAAACATGCTCGCAACCGCTCAGGAGACGTAAGCTCCCGTTCTGCGCAGCTGAACCTGTGTGCCCACTGCCTTGTTCTTTTCACGTGCAACGCACTAAGCTCGCTGGTGATTGTCGTATCTGTTCTCGCTTGTCAGTGAGACCTTCTTGTTGCACCTGACTCATTGTGAATTCTCGAGGCATCTTTCCTGTCGCAGGCCGTCCGGTCTCAGTCTGAGGTGCACGCGTTAGAGGTACAACTGTTAAACCAGCAGCTGGTCCAGCACCAGCAGCATAGGCAGGATCTGGAGGCAGGTGTTCAGAGTCTTCAGGTGGGCTATTTGCAGCTTTCTACGCCGTTTTGAAATTGGCATGTATGGTGTCTCTGGTAGATGCTGCCGATGCATTCATTGTATCGAGTCTGAGCCTCAGCAGTGCAGACTGTGAAGGAGTCATGCCAAGACATTGCTGCAGATCCACTTTCAAGCTCACAGTCCATGCCAGATTTGTCTGAAAGGCTGACACTCCCGCATTGCATTCACAGTGTAATGGGCCAGCCAACAAACCCAAATGCATGCCAACCTGCACCTAAAGCTCTTGCATCTGCTTTGCCGCAGGGTTGATCAGGGTCTGACTACTTGTCTACTTGGCCACTGAATGCACTCTTCAGGAGACCACACGTGCCAGGTCTTGATTCTCGCATGGCAGTGGGTCTGAGTGACACCCTGGTTTGGCCCTGGTTTGGCCCATGCAGGACTCTGAAGCAAGTGCGCTGCAGCGAGCGGTAGCTGCTGAGAGCAGCAATGCACAGCTGACTCAAGAGGGTCAGAATTATCAGAGAGCTATCCAGGAGTTGTGCAATAGCCGTGATGCTACAGCTGCTTTGCATCAGCAAGCATTGCAAACTCTTCAAAATGCAAAGACCCTGGCTGAGGTGAGACTCTGTGCCTCATGTCTGTGGTGCATGCTGTGGTGCATGTTCTGCTCAATCAATCGTTCACACATTCTTTGGAGGCTGCCACATCTGCACCTTTTCGCTGTTCTGAACTCTCCTCCCTTTTTATCGTTGTCAAACAAAACTCACTGACTGATGTCAACTGCAACCCAACACTTATCATCTACAGCAACCTGCATAGTGTTGTGGGGACCAAATTTTGATAACTGTCAACACAATATTCTCCCATAAATGCAGTGGAGTGGCAGCTAACCTTTCTCCCTTGTATCAGTGAGCTGCAGTGAGCTGTGGACCAAATTCTGGTGTAAAGGATATACTCAGGAAAAATTGTGAACCAAAGCACAATCTTACCTCGCACCAGTGCTGACCAGACAGCCTTACAGCAGTATCAGACTCTGACAGACTCGCAGCCTCACAATAGTATGCGTCTAGACAGGCTTTTGCTCCCAGTCAGTTTTTGCAGGCCCAGACACTCACATCAGCCTTGCAGCCCCAACATCAAAGACTGCGCTGCAGCCACAAGCACTGAAAACACCATTGCAGACTCAGGACCTGGGCAGCAGACAGTCACAAGCACCTCAAATGCAGTAAACACACATGGCAGCATTGGACTAATCACAAAATCGCTGCAACAGACACCGGCACCATCAGTTCACATCAGCAAGGGCCCTCAGGTACACACAGCAACATGTAGTCTTGAGTGTCAACAATAGTCTTCTCACCTACAGCCCTATCAGCAGCCTTGCACGTTCAGATACATACACTTGCTGGCACCATTGGACTACACTGCCCTTGCCTGACAACACAGACAGCCTAGCAAATGTTTCACTAGTTACAGGTTTGCACCATACACATTGTCAGCAGCTTTGCCTTGCAGCAGCAAGGCAATCTTGTACTGACCGGGGTTGCACAGCACAGCTTGCAGCATACTGTGATGATTGCAGTGCCGGCATACGTGCCGTGTGTCAGCACTGCTGCCTCTAGATTAGTGTTAGCACTGCTGCCTCTGGATTGACTGGTCGTGGTGGGTCTTCTTGAGGTCACATAGATCCCAACTGCTCGATGTGACAGCATGTTGCCCTATTTGGTACCATAGTCCTAGGGGTATCAGAGCTGGATAAGGTATTCACAGCCATCCCCCTGGACATCCCACAGGCTTGCAAACGCCTTGCAGAGTATCAGACCACAGAGTTTGCCTACAGTCACCTCAGTTTTGCTTTAGCACATTGCAGGCCTCACATTGTCTTCATGCAGCTCACTAGGATTTGTGTGCCCAGCTTTAGATTCTGTCTTTGAAGCCATGCCACTGGTTCTGGCACCAGATACAAATTGTCCATGCATGTCGTTTGCCTACAGTACTTCAAGCTTGTTACAGTGGGTACTCAAATGTCGATGACTACACAACAAGTAAATACACTCTGCCAAAATCACTCAAAGCTGTACATTGCGGATCTGTACATATTTGGCGAGACAAATGCATCAGTAACTATATCTGATCATGGGAAAAGGTCGCTGCAGTATGGAAACCCTGCTGTAAGAGCCTTAAATAACATCCTGCTGCCCTTGTACACAACTGCACTGCTTGCACAACCTGGTAACTTGCAGTAATAGCATCATACTCAAATACTTGCAGAAGTAACACATGATACCTACTATTGCACCATATTATGCATAATAGCCTGGCATGCACATCATGCCAGCCATCATCTGGTGTTGCCAATCAGCAGATATGCTACTCTTCTTCAGACATGCTGTACTGTTCTTTGGGGACATGCTGTGCTGAGCTTTGGGGACATGCTGTGCTGAGCTTTGGGTTGGATGTAGCAGTTAATCAGCCAGATGTGGCTGTGTTGGTCACGGCAGCGCCTGCAAAACAGTCAACTCATTCATCACTAATAATGCCCCAAGCACACCAGCAGAGCATGTCCAAAGGAGGCAAGACCATTTTTGGCTTTGTCTCCAATGAAGGCAAGGTATGTCAGTATCATGCATGCCATGCAATACACTCAGTGTACACTCTGATGCAAGAAGACACACAAGGAGCCAGCTGCGATGCATGCACCATGTGCTGTGCAGCACAGCAAGCTGTACCACACTGGTACACAACTTGCAAGCAGATCCTTGGTTGTAAAGACCTCAAGAGCCCTACTGGTCAACTCTGCTGCAGTGGATCACTATACACTTTAGCAGATGCAGGTGCAAGGATGGCAGGCTGATGAGTGATTGTGTACCTCATGCAGCAGCGTCTGTAGAATTCATCCAGCTGCATGCACAAGCGAGCACGCCCACAGGAGACACTCATCTGTGTGCTCTGCCAAAGGAGTTCAGACTGGACCAGCAGCCATTCATACAAACACAGCTAGAACACGCGCAGTACAAGAGCAAATACGTTTCCCAGCAGCCATCCATAGAAAGACAGCTAGAATTGAGCAGTACAGGTGCAGGCAGGGTAGCAATGGTAATACCTGCTGGAGCTGGAGCGGCTTCGGCAGTGGGAACCAGGCCGGTGGTGACAATGGGCCAGTTGTTGGCCTTGTTGGGGCACAGAGCTGTGTTGCGCACAATGTACACTGCGTCTGCTGTCACCAGGTTATTGTCCTGGTTCCTGTGCCACTGCCTGCACACAGATAGCGCCCTGCTTAGTCACTGCTGCTTGGGGAGGTACTTGGTGTGTTTGTCATGTAGGGATCATTGGGGGCAGTATGTGCTTGCCAGATAGCGCTGTGATTGGTCATTGCTGCAACTCTGGTGCTTACAGAGGCACTTGGTGTGCTTGTCGTGTAGGGATCACCGGGGGCGCTATGTGCTTGTCAGATATTGTCGTTGGCGTGTTGACTGATTTTCTGGCAATAGACAGGCAAATGGCTGGATGACTGCATGCAGGCACAGACGGACACAGAGATACAGACAGATGTAAAGACAAATACACCGGCAAATGCACAGGCAGATGCATAGACAGGCACACAAGTGGGCAGACAGACCAATCAAAAGGCAGACTGTCCCAGAGTGACAGACAGGCAGACTGACCAGAGGGCAGTGGTGGCATTGATGACATCCAGGGTGCCATGGCCAAAGCTGGGCTCCCTGTACGCGCTCCAGGCTGGTTGCTCCTTGTAGCAGTAGCCTGCTGGGTTGCCTGTACCGGTGCTGTTGCCATCAGCCTGTATGGTACGCAACAAGTGTTGCATGCATGGTGTCCAGTTTTGCTGGAGAAGCATGCCTTCTAGGTTGGAAGAGAAATCCTGTAAGTATATAGTCAGCGCGCATACTGTGTGACAAGTGGGTGCGCGCCAGTAGCTGTAAGCCTGGCAGCATCTGGCAGCTAGCCATCTGAACGTGATATTGGATGCAATGGCTCAGATGCATCATTAAAGGTGGCTGTTGACTTCAGATACGGTGCTGGAATTGCAGCATGATGCCGGGAAGATAGCAGCACATGTCAATCAGAACTTTACACACACCTAGGGGTGGAATTTATTACTGCCACATTGAACTGGTCCCACCAGTTGGTAAAAATGATCAACGTCAATGGTTCACGAAGCAAAGAGGTGCTGGCTTGCCTGGAATGTAAGAGTGCGCTTGTAGAAGGACCAGGGGTCAGAGATGGTGGGGTTGTTGGGGACAATGTAGGCTGGTCTCACTGAGCTGTTGGCTGGGGTGGGGCACCCCCCTGCAATCCCATTCTGGGCATATGAAGTGTCCTCATATTCTGCAATCACAAAATCATCCGTCAGGCACACATTACAGGCAAGAGTGTGCTCAGCTTGTGTCCTTGCTACAAGGTAATCAAACAGGTCGGACGTGAGCTCATGTTTGCTCAGTTCCCTCTACACAGAGAGACTAGTCATGCAAGCTGTTATCTGAACCATTGATCAGCTTATGAAATCCTCTATTGCTCAGCACCTCTAGATTCCAATCATTGTCTGTCACATGTCAAAGAGAACTTGTACTTCTTGACATGTACCCAGGAGGCACCTGATAGGCACTCAGAAAGCAGATTGATTGCAACAGAGGACATGTATTGACCCTTCACAACTACTGCCTGTGAAGCAGAGATTCACATGACAGGCAGCGCCGGCACAATAGAGCACATTTCCATTGACAATGCACAAGCACAGCCTATGAAACAGAGATCCATGTGAGAGGCAGCAAAGCATACCAGGTGACATCTTGTTGCTGGCCAGGAAGGAAAGGCCCTCTGAGTTTCCTCCATCGCCAATGGTGATGTGTACAGCGCCACAGGGGTCAATGGTGTAGTCATACATGGGGTGCGTCCTTTCGTAAGCGTGCACATGGCCGTAGTAGAAGAGGTCCACTCCATGCTTGTAGGTCAGGGGCTCCATGGAGACGCGCATCTGCTCAAACTCCTTGTAGCTGGTGTCGGTTGTGTACCTACAAGCAAGCGTATATGCTCATGCATGACCATGTCTTTCCTGCATCTGCTGCTGTTTATGTGCATCACTGTTTGCAGGTAGAGACAGACAAGACAACAAGACACAGACAGACATACAGACAGACACAGGCTGGGCCTTGCCAGGGGCTGGGCATACTGACACTGACTCAGGGGTTGGAAATGCAAGTGATAGCAGATGTTTGATGTGACGCACAGATCAACAGCCTAATCCAGCAACAGACACACAGATGATGAGACAGATCCACATACAGACAGACACACCTGCACACAAACGCAGGGGGGTTTACCAGGGGTTGTGGATGTCAACAATGACCCAGGGGGTGACAGAGCGGTTGATGCCTGCCAGGTCCTCAGCCAGCCACTGCCACTGGGCGCTGCCGGGGGTGTAGTCAACATAGGGGGACAGGTTGATCACATGGGCTGGGCCCACCGCCTGGCTGTGGAAGAAGTATGACGGGGAGTTGCTTGCGTTGGAGGGCATCTGCATTGCAACATGGGATTTCAGAAACTTGCCATTGTCAGGGATTCTGGTGTCGTGGTGCAGAGTAGGGAGAAGAAGAGGAGTGAAGAGGAGTGCAAGACAAAGAAGAGGAAGCTGGAGCTGGCAGCATCATGCCAAGTAGTCAACCATGCAGATGTCAAAACAATGTCTATCTTTGTGAGCTGTCAGCAATGAGGTTGCCAAGCTGTCAGGAATAACTCTGACAAGCCGTGAATCTGTAAGTTGTCTGTTTGTCTGTGCATTAGCTGTCAAATCTGCCAGCATGCCTGCTACCTGTGCATTAAAAAGCCCAAGCAGAAGGGGAAGCAAAATGCATGCAAAGTCTTATTGTGATTGGATGGCACAAGGAACTGATACCTCAAAAGCAACATACAGCTGGAATGACAAAACACGTCAAGCCTATGTTCAAAGACATCGTTGAGCACATGCTTGGCAGTGTAAATCTGGCATTGAAAGACATGTGACCAGAAATGGAAAGAAAACTAATCCATGCTCCAAAACGTCATAAACAATGCATGGCATATGTTGTGAGATCCTGACTGCCAGCAAAGTCACTCCTGAGTTCCAAGAGCATTCACCTTCCAGCGAGCTTGCACAGACTTGAACATGGAGTCGCTTGCATCACTCTGTGCCTCAATCTCGTGGTTGCCAGTGCAGGCAAGCATGGGCACCTGTCACAGAGCAATCAATCTTCGCTGAATGTGCAATACAGCCTTCAGCCACATGTGCTGTACAGCAACTTCGCTGAATGTGTGACAAAGCCTCCACTTGCGACATAGCAATACAGCATGAGCTGTACAAAGCACGCAGCACAGTGCTGTTTCAGGTGCAATTTCAGGTGCAGTTTTGGGTGCAGTTTCAGGCACACGGTTGGCAATCCCCAGCAAGGCAGATGGGCAGTCAGACAGAACTGCATGGACATGATGCCTGGTGTGCAAAATGACATTCGAATGAGCGAGGCAGCCCAAGCAAGGCTGAGAAACATGAGCTATGCAAGGCAGGATGAGTTTGTCAGTGCAACACCACCACCCTCACTTTGTTTTTGGCTAGACGAGAGAGCAGTGTCAAGAAGGGGTATGAAGAAATAGAGAGATGGTAAGTTTAAAGTAGCAAGTAAACAGAAAGGGGTATAAAAAGGGGGCAGGCAGTAAGCTCACGCTGGAGACAAGGGGCTGGATGAATCGTTGCCAGGCATCCCAGACAGGCTGGTAGGTGCCAGAAACGAGGCCCTCCAGGCCAGTGTTGGGCACCAGCACTGAGCCATTGGTGTACCATGTGTCTGCAACACACAGCTATCATCATGCATGAATGAACATGTGCAGACAAGGTGGTCTGCCATTGGGCAAGAATGTACACGTGCCTGACAAGGTGGGCTGTGGTCATGCAGGAATGTACATGTGCTGATACAGTGTCCTATCATCTCATGCCGATACACACGTGCAGTGCAAACGGTTCACAAGCTGATACGTCACCTACACCATGTAGGGATGCTCAGGGTAGACAGGTCAGAATGATAACATCTACAATGAAGCAATGCAGCAGCCATGACCGCAGCTGTGTGTCATCACAGCTTCTATGAGCAGGCAAGACACTCACACAGTGCTGTAGGGGTAAGCACAAAGAAAGTGCTGTGCTCCAAGCAAAGGCCAGAAAAGCAAAGGTCTATGCTACCAAGCAATCCGGTGAAAGGAATATTCAGGTGGCGATCAGGTGGGTTTTCAGGCAGTTTGTGATGCTTGAGGCTGCTTTTCGTACACAGTGCAGTAATGCATTTGCACCACACAAACATCTTGCTGACAACATCAGAGGCTCCTGATGCATCGCATTGCTGTACTGTGGTGGCTGTCAAGCTGCAACAGCAGTGGGTTGGCTCACCAGCATAGCAGAAGTCAGCAATGTAGAGGACGGCTGGTGCAGTGGTGGTGTTGGCAGCAGACTGCAGGATGTGCTGCAGAGTCACACTCGAGTTTTGACTGAGTCCCCAGTCAGCAATGAGCAAGAATCTCTGAGGGGTGGTTGCACCTGTCAACAGTTACACCACCTTCTTAGCAAACAGCAGGCATTTCTGACAGAGTTCAATTATGCCTATCAGTAATCACTGTACAACTCAAGGATGGATGCTCAAATTGCACAGCAGTGGGCACAACACACTGAGTGACAGATGGAAACAAGCACACCAGGGCTGTGCGATACTGGAGCTGCATCACAGACTTTGTGCTGCTATTGCGACAAGCATGCTACAATTTGAGAGGCAGTCTGTAGGCAGGCCAAAATTCAGTGGGCAGAGCACAAAGGGCAGAATACACAGGGCAGAAGACCCCAATTTTCCATTCAACTCCCACTAGATGAAGGTCGAGAGGTAGCACATCAGGAGCAGCCAAACAGAAGGCAGCAACACAAAGGGCAATCACATTCTGCTTCTCCCATCAATTGTTGCAGGAAAGATCACAAGGTACTCCCATTAACTCTCGCTTCTCCCACGAAATCTCAGAAGGAAAGGTGACAAGGAAAAGCCACCCAAAAGTGTTTTGATGGCAAAGGGTACAGGGAAAAGCCAACGAGAGGTAACTTACTGGGCGCGGCCAGACTGGTGAAGTTGAAGGTGAAGCTGAAGGTGGTCCCATCCCCGACTTGGTAGAAGTACTTGGTGTTGGGGGCCAGGTTGGTGAGCACCACAGTGTGCAGCACAGGTGAGGTGTAGTTGAGGGCGGTGGAACCACCATTGCCTGGGACGGTCAAGTTGTAGATCTGGTTGTAGATCTGCAGTGTAAGTCAGCGAACTCAGCTGAAGCTTGGTCAAAAGACCTGCCAATGATTGTGAGTGCCCAGCTACAGTTTGTTTTCATTTTCATGCCTAACACCTTAAAGTCTGGGGTGTGTGGATCCAACTGTGACTCAAGAGACGTCCTGGCTTGCAAGCAAAGGTGAATGTGGTGGGCAACATAACCAAGCTGGTGGGAGTGTTGCTTGAATCAGTACACCCACTCATGTTGAGTGCTTGTGTTGAGTGCTACTGAGAGTTTACACATGTATGCGTAGGTCAAGATCACACAGCATATTGTCTTGATATGGAAGTCTGATACCACAAAGAGCATGGTGTGGCGTTGCATGGCAGACAGATGTGCAGCTCGTGCATTTCAGAGGCCTGCAGGCAACACCAAGCATGCTTGGCAGCCGCAGGTGTGATCATCTCTTGATCATCTTTTGGTATGGTCAAGGCAGATTGACACTCACTGCCATAAGACAGTCACTGCAGTCTTTTTGTATACAGGCATGTAAGTCAGCATGGTCAGGTAGAAGAAGCTCACCTCAGAGGAGCCAGAAGCCATGGAGGTGAGGCTGCTGGCTGAAGTTCCGTACATCACCGTTGAGGCAGTGGCGTTGGGATTCAGTGCACTCAAAGCACCTTGGCCACTCTGCATGAACCAGCAGCAACAGTCAATATATACAGAATACATGCTGTTTTGATCTAAATTCACAATTTGTCATAAGGTAATGCAATCTGCAATCAGAGAGTGATCCTAGCATTGTGCACCACAAGTGTGTGTGCCATACGCGGAGGAACTTCAAGACTATCTGAGCAATAGACCAGGGGGTGGGGGGGGGGGGGGAGGAGCATGGACGGGCAGGAAGAAAGTAGATGGGCAAAATGCCCTGGCTGACCCAGTCAAACATGATTTTTTTGCAGCATGCAGCAGTGGTACAAAAGCTGGATTCATGAGCGTAAGGGTAATGTTGCAAGTCCTTGGTGATGAAAAAGCAAAGGCCTGATGCAAGAAACAGCAGCCTGGCTCATAAGCTTACCTGGTACTGACCCGTGGCCCACATGATGTTCAGGGAGTTTGTTCCAGCTGGGGACAAATGCACCTGCAGTGACAAAGCCTTCAGGAATGCACATTGTGAATGGAGGAAATATATAGCCGCCTGTTGACAGCTTTATGCTGCAATGTGTAATTCCAAGAAGGTTGTTGTCACCTGTGTAGGTTGGTTGCCTGTTGCATTGGCACCAGCAAATGTAGGGTCGTTCAGATTTAGGAATGTTGAGTTGGACCTCATGCCAGCTTGAAGCGGGACTGACACTGGGGTCTGCAAACAACGAAATCGTGATCGCCCACGGCTTTTCAGTTCCAACTGAAAATTGCAAACTTGGGCTGCAGTTGCCGCAGAAACTATGGTCGAGTTTGCTAGAAGCGTACCGTGATTTGAGTGCTCGACAAGGGGGTTGCTGCGTCTATTCCGCTCGTTGCAATCGCCATTGACAACATGAACACAGCGCCAGTGTGTCGGGTCATCATCTGCGCGCAGGGACCAAAGCCAGGTGAGGGTGCAAATTTGACTGTCGACTTCTCGCCTGCCGACACGGCACCGAAGGCAAACATAGAACAGACATTGTCACGCGCGACACTGGAAGGTATGTCTGTCAGCCAAGCCAACAGCAACTTTTGCTACCTAGTGCGAACAAACAGTGCAAGCGGATTGATCAACATCACGCATGCGCATGTGCAGATACCGGGAGGAAAATTGTGCGTGGAGTGTACGATCATGCGAATTGCCAGCATCAAGTGAGCCATGGCGATGTTGTAGTGGCAAGAGTACTCATGAGCGCATGAACCTTGTCCGTGAAGATCGTTCCGGTCAGCCTGTAGTGACTTGCGCAGCAAAGCAGACTCACCTTGAAGACCGGAGACCTGCCCGGCTGAAGGGACCTCCTGGATGCTGTTAGATTACTGGGTCTGATTGTTGCTGCCAGACTCGCTGCTTTGTTTGGCGCATCCTATCCGGTTCACCGAGAAACCGTTTGTCATCGCCAAGGAATATGCTTTGCAGCGTCTGGGATGAGACTAATGACGATCAGAAACATCTGTGATAATAGTTCTGGTCAGCCTTCAGTCAGAAATGACGTAATCTGCAGGCAACTCAGCATCTTGATCCGTATACCGGTACTTGAAATGATGCGTACACACACACCCAGAGGGATTCTTTGATGCGCATCAAAAACAGTGTTTTTAAAACACGCATGGATTTTGTACTGAAACAGAAACGTTTTGACCCTTTTGCACTCCGTGACTCATGAATCTTCTATCAGGCAGCAGCCGGCAGCAGCCAGCTTGTTGTAACAAATCTATCGCACCCTAGGCCTACACTCCACTCTCAGGCGTGATTCCCAAGCTCACACAATAACTGGCAATCTCGCTTCAGACTTTATTTTGAACCTTCTATTAGAGCTGAGTAAGCATAGTTTCCATCGTGCGCACCCGCACCTGCCGCACCGGGTACGCGCACCCCCGCACCTGGTATTTGGCAAGTCCTCAGTGTGGGTGCGGCGTCCGGCAATAAATGGCATTTAGGTGGTTTACACAGCCGCAAAAAGCATGTATACAGCACGTTCGTTGGCAAGTTGATGCCGCGACCGCTGTGTGTTCAAGTGCCGACTGCATTTGCGGTGCTTGTTACGACTTTACATGTGTTACAGAGCAGCCTGAGACCGTTATGTGCTTTTTACGGTTGACTAATGGCGCTAGTGCCGCACCCAGGCCTCGGTTCGCGCACCGCCGCACCCAACTTCAAAAATTGCCGCACCGTGGAAACTATGTGAGTAAGCTATCCTAGGACCTTTTCCCTAATGCGCAATTTTTGGCAGCGCTTTTATCTATAGCATCACGCAATGTGGCTGAGCTGCATGTTGAGGCATTGCGAAAAAGTGTTGATGACTGCATCTGATCAGTGTAATATTGCAGGCAGTCTTGTGTTGACAAGCAACTGCCGCAAGCTTTGAGTTGGACAACATGGCGGAGTGATTTGCACAACAGCTACAATAGCATGTCCTTGGCTTCTGAATCAGTGTGTCAAAATGATAAAACCAACAACCAGAACCTGCATAGCACACCTTGAACCAATACAAGCTGTCTTACATCATCTGGCAAAACTCATGCTGCAGCGCCTGGGCTGCACTTATACGATCCTGAGGAGCTTTGAGCAGCATTTTGCAGATGAGGCTCTTGGCTGCTGGACAAACCTGCTGCAACTGCTGAGTGATTTTGCATGGGTGCTTGCCACTTACTTGGCTAGCCTGCATGTTCACAGGAAGCAATTGTTGAACAACTGGGATAGCAGAACCAACAAGTGCAGTTCACACTTGAGATGCAAGTCTTGCAGAGGTGACTTCCAGTTGGCAGCATACCTGCAGCAGAGCTGAGGTGCTTATGGGCATATGTTGCCAACTTGACAGCCACACAGACACTCAATGATTAACGTTGGGTCAGACAGCCTGTCAAAACTCAGGCAGCTCAGTGACAGAGTACGATATGCTTGGCTTTGTGGACCCAGCTGCATTAGATTCTGGCAGATCCCTCAGGAGACGCACATGCATCAAGCATGTACCACAGGATGTGACGCAATGGTTGCATGCTGATAAATGTGCAGCTTGCCGTCGGTGCAATCAAGCAGGCCTGGCTGTAGCAATCAGGCAGGTGCAGGGCATACATCAAGCTGCAACCATTCTTCAGTCAGTGATGGTTCACAGACCTACCCATTGTGCAAGCAAGGCCTGCATGCTGAGATAGTCAAAGCCACTCTTGGGCCAGAAAGGCAGTCTGCCTGTCAGAAGCTGGATCAGCATAACTCCCAGAGCCCACATGTCACATGCAAACCCATCATAGCTGGTTGTTGGACGCCCTGCTGCCTTGTTGATGTAGTTGGACACCAACTCAGGAGCCATATGGTGCAGGGTGCCCCCACCACGCACCCTCTTCTGACCTGAAGAAGGCAACATGTTGAGCCAATGACCAAAAGTGGCAAAGTTGAGAAAAAAATGGCAGCATGCTGGCTGGCTCTGAGATTCTCTGTTCACATGATTGGACACCAACCACAGAAGCCATGTGGTTCAGAGCATTCCATGCATGCTTTGGTACAGCACATACACAACCAATGTTCAACCGAAACCTGTTGAGTGCCATGACAACTGTCATGAATGGCTCTGGCTTGCTCTGCTGTTGAACTCACAGAAATAGAAGCAGCGCGGTCTAGTGTGACACATTTTTTCTTGACCAAAGCCTTTGTCAAGGATCTTTTGCAGATAAACGCAGCAGGCTGACGTTCCGCCGACAATGGTTTGTGATATTGCAGAGACACGGCTTGATTAGTCATGTTCTGGCAAGCAGAGCTACTGAGCAATATGCCTTGCTTCTTGCATCACTCATGGCCTTTTGGGTATGGCACACACTACATGCAATCAGCAAACTCCCCAGCAAAACAAGATGTGTGCAGACAAGATTGGCCAAGATTGAGGACTATGCATTGCCCAACATGCATGAATGCTCTGACTCACCTGGCCTTTGCTGCTGTGAGCATGCCATATCAACAAGCTTGACAGTGACCTGACACTGTGAGTGGGTCACCATGGCGTTGCTATTCTTCAGGTCTGCGTGACAGAAGCCACTGCTGTGCATCTGGTGAACTGCCTGCAGGCAGCAAGGCTACTGCAATCAGGCACCTCAAGAGGTGGACCTGCTGTCTCAACATTCTTATGCAATGTGTGAATGCCTGAGAGGTCCTGACCAAGGATTCTTCTCTGCATTGATACAACAGCTGACGAGCTGTTGCATCTGCTGATGCAGCCGCAGACACTCACAAACAACTGCAATGGCTCTAGCCAGTGTCGCTGGCCAAATGGCTCGCTGTCAGTCAGTAGTGCACAGCTCTATGTCATGCAGCGACAAATGCATGCCGAGACCAAGCAGCAAGATAAGCAGTGCTACCTTGATGAGAGCAATGGCACAAGGTCTCAAGAGGGCATTTGTAAGGGTGACCAGCATTGCAGGGCTGTTGACTGGTCTCTGGTGGAAGACTGAATCAGCCACTTCCTCTAAAGTAGACCCCAACAAATGCCTGCACACAGGTGACAGGGTGGTCTGAATGTAACAAGCTGTAATTACCGACTGGCATTGATGCATGCAGTGTGGTGATTTGCCCATCATGCATGCCGCGCTGTGTTTGCTCCTGGATGCTGTGTCTTAATGTATCATTTGCATGTTAGCAAGCCAGATGGCCAGAAGCTCAAATGCACAGCTCTTCTGCAAGCATCATTTGGTAAACTTTGAGTGGAGGACTTACTCCATGACCAGAAAGGCTTTGCCCTCATCTTTCAGCCAATGCAGGTCATATGGCCGAGGGATGCACACAAGCCCAGCTCTGTGCATAGCATGCATCAAGTCTGCCTCATGCTTCACCGTCTTGTGCTCTCGGTGTGACTTGCAGACCATATGTTTGATGGCCAGAGGATAGTTCTGAGAGGGGTCTGTGGCCAGCCTTGCCCTGCATGCCACAGCTTTTCAGCAGTTGGCTGCGGTCAGTACATAGCAGATTGCATCACATGAGATCATCAGCAGAGCTACAACCAGGAGCGCCCTGCAACAGCAAGGCAGCTGTACAAATGTGTGTTCAGCAAACACGTGCATGTACCCAGCACATCCAGCATTGGCCACATTTGCAAGGATGAATCAGGATGGTTGGGGCCGCTCATTTGCACTCTGCACTGTGATTGTGATCAGCCTTGCATGCATGGCCAGGATCAGTTCTTTCATAGCTAGACAACAAAGCCACAGAACCTGAGCTTATTTTGATGCAAGGATACTACGATAAAACATGTTGATTTTGCTTACTCTTACTTGAAGACAATGCCAAAAGTGCCATGCCCAATGGGGATGCGGTGCATAACCAAGAACGGAGAACAAGCAGCAATGGCTTCATCTGCTCGCAGTGCAGATGGTGCACAGCTGCACTCCTTGCTGTCAACATCAATGGCATGGCTGCTGCAAGACTGCAGGAGCAAATGGCAATGTCTCTGACATGTGCTGCAGGAAGACTCTGGAAGAATTTCATGCTGCAGCAGGAAATTGTGTCACAATGGCTCATTACAGCATTGGAGGTTCTGTTGCTGTTTGCTCACCGCGCCCCTGTCTTCATTCTTTTCACCATCATCATCCTGCCACTCTTCCGAAAATATACATAGGGGATGGACGTTGAGCTCTCTAGTTTGAAGATGAGCTTCAGCTGAAATGCTTGAGTCAGCATACAAGATGCTTGTGGGCGCAGCTCCTTGAATTGGTGGGCTGTCTATCTGAGAAAACATCACAGTAATCACTTTACACAGCTCTTGAGTTCTTTTGCAGCATCAAATAGCTGAGACTGCGCTGACAGCCACTGACTGTAGTCTCTTACATGGCCTGCGCACCGAGGAGGCTGCTTTGAACGTCTGATCGCCGAGACTGCCGATAGCTCTTGTATCTGATCAGGGTTCCTGCTTATGTTGCTACTCAAGCCCTCGTTCTCTTTACCTTGGTTGCTGATCGTAAACGACTTCTTGTGACCGGCAGACACTACCTGCTGGGATTTCGGCTGCATGTGATATAACTCAATCGGCGCATGCTTGCGTTGTTGTGACAGTCAACTTGAACAAGCAGGAAACGTAATCTGATCTTGATGCATGTGACCTAAAACCAACTTGCTCGGCGCTGCTGGACATCAAACCATGCAGCAGTGAAACAAACGCATCGGCGCATGCGTGCGCTGTTGGCTGAATTGCTCTGCCGCAAAGAAGCGCTGAGCGCAGCAATGTTCAAGACCAGACTTTCACTGAACAAATTCGAATGGCATTGAAGAAGAAGACCATTTAATTTAGCAGTTTTTAAGGTCTTGAACTCATTTCCGTTCTTCTTCTTCGCCTTGTAGAGAAAGCAAGCTTCGGCCAGTAGAGAAAGAAATTACATCTCTCTTTCTTCAACAGAGTACAGCACATGTAGAAGGGTCAACCGTAGTCCAATTAGCGTGTGAGCAAATTCTATTGCCAGCCCCCGGTAATAATAATAATAATAATAAAAACGCTTTCCAGGTCATGATGAGCTAGGTACGTGCAGGACAAGTCTTGTCTCTCCAGAGCAGCCTGTCTTGTGCATCCCTATAAGGCCTACTGATACGGCAGTTTTGACAATCACGTAATGCAACATCATTGAAACTAGACCTAGGACGGCCAGGTGGGCGAAGCCCCTTGACTTCACCACACAAAAGCTTCTTAGGCAATCTATCGTTAGGCATCCTGAAAACATGACCTAGCCACCTGAGTCTTTTGCCTTGCAGCTGAGACTCCACAGATAGGGTGTTGCACCTGTTCAGTATGACAACATTTGGCACATGATCGCGCAAGGATATGCCACAGATGCGTCGCAAGCAGTTCATCTGAAAAACAGCCAAAAGGCTCATGTGTTGTTTCACAACAGCCCATGTTTCTCCAGAGTACAGCAGAACTGACATGACAATGCATTGAAAGAATTGCATTTTAACAGACAGGGTCAAAGCCCCCGGTCATCAAGGTATATCTGGCTGTATAGTTCTGTGCATGTGAGTCCAGAAAGTTTTGCTGCCCAAGTGCATACTCAGATATGTCATGTCCACCAGCTGACCCCTGCCCGCTTCCTTGTGTGATTCATTCGCAAAGTTTTGTTGTCTACAACAGCTGACAATCGAATGTCCCTCCACCAATGTATTTGGACTGCTTTGAAGACTAGCAAGCACAAGGACATGTTGCGTATCTTGCCAGGTGCGGACGTGGTCATCCTGGAATGTGATGGTGACATGGTCACTTTGAGCTCTTGCTGTAATATTCGACTGCGCTGCATAGCCAAAGGCATACCATATGCATTCCCAGCACCCTATATCCCAAGCTTCGTTGGGATCCCCAGATAAAAATGTTAGGGACAGCTGATGCTGATCAGTCATGAGTCAACTTTGCTAACAGCCTCTAGCTGAGCAACTTGCTCAGCTAGAGGCTGTCACTTGATGCACAAAGAGCCCATTATTTGCTGTAAACAGGGTCGTGTCAAGGAGTGGTGGTTCAGCAACTTTCAACAATGCAGCAGCAGCCGGACGCTTATCTGCTAGATCTGCCTGCAAGCTTGCTGCAGCAGGTGTTAGCCCTATGCGCACCTGCTCAGCTCGCTCGATGCGCTGCCGCCTGCAGACTTCTACGTCAGGCAGCCACAGGCTGTCCAGCTTGGCAGCAACACTGCCTGCAACGCTGGTCCAACTGGGGCCCTGTTATTTGGAACGAGCTGCAACAACAGGAAGCCTGGAATACACTATACGCTGCAAGGCGCCAGGTGCTCAATCGGCGTCACACACTCACCCTAGAAAGTGCAATCGTGATGTGAAGCCGCATAAAATGTAACTCCAGCCTGTGCCTGTTGCAGGTGGACCTTCAAACAGATCAGCTAGTGGCAACGTTAGTTTGGCCTCTTGAGCGATATGGATGCATTGCAAAGCTGCAGCAGCTTGGTCATGACGCCCTGGTAAGACGTAGTTGTGCCTTGCACGCCTGCCAGCAAACCAAAATGCCAAGCGACCTCACATATGGTCAGAACCACATACACCTGTCAAGCTCATCACAATTCACACACTCCCCCTCCTCTGCATTGCAAGTACTCCGTTACTGCTACCTCCAGGACCAGCTGCGGCGTCTGGCTGTGAAGCAGGGCTCTTTGATGGTTGGTACTCGGTATTGGGCAAAGCAGGCTCTCACAGCTGTGCTCAGTCACCTTCAGGCCAGTAGCATGAAGCAGATCTTGCAGCATCCACAGGCCAAACAGAACATGCCAGAAGTTGGAGCCCTCATGGTGGTAAGCTGGGACAGTTTGTACTGACAGAGGTAGTGAGGAGGTGCAGCACATATGAATGCACAAAGCCAGCTTCTTGACCAGGCAAACATCCATGCCATTCTATGGTGCACACTCCTGTTTGACAACCTGTTGGGACCATATGACTCAAGTACTGATTGCTTCAGTATCCTCAGAGAGCAGGGGCGCTCTTACCATAACCATACGCTCAGACAGTGTGTCAGGCCAGTGCACACCTGATTGGCAACTCTTATTGACAACAGTCATTCACCCAAGCCACTCAATCTGCATGTGAATCAAATCAGGCAACTTTGTTACAATCCTGTCCTTTAGTATTGTTCTATGACTGTCCCTTCAGAGCACTCAGCGTGTTTGATACAGAACCAAAGATTCGGCATGACAGGTGGCGCGAATTCTGCCCTTGCAGGCGCAAGCTCACTACCCCTTGGTGGACATGTCTGCAGTGTCAGCATACCTAGACAGGCTGGCAGAGGAGTGCAATCACAGGATGGCAGCGGCGGGGACTCGCACTGACCTTGAGGCCTTGCTCATCCTCAATCAGCTTTTGTTCAACCCCCCCGCAGACGGCAGGTAGGCTGCACCATCAGGCATGGAAACTGTTCAGCACAGATAAGGGGTGACCTGTCAGCAGCATGCACAAGTGAAGCATGTTGCATCAGCAGCAGCAGTTGCAGCAGCTGTTTCCAGTTCTAGCAACAGGCTGACTCACAAGAAACACATGTGGGCTGGAACTCGACACGACCACAAAGCTGATCTGGAATGATCAGAGTTGTATGTGCGTTGCAGCTCAGCGGCAAGTCCAAGTCCTGATGACACCCCCAGACAGGCAGAGTTGCCGTATCCCATGTCAGCTTGGAGTTGGGAGCAGCAAAACTCTGCGGCTGACTGGATGAACATCCCTTCGGGCAATGCTGGTCTGGGTCTTCAGGTGAGTCAGCTGTAGCCTTACTGGGACAGCCTTTGACCTGTGCATGTTTGCAGTGGTCAATGCTGGTTGTTGCATTGCCTTCAAGTCTACACTTTTGCCGGTTTGCGCTGTGTACTTGTCTCGTCAGGTCAGGTCATGCACCACAAATCGGCGCAAAACCGTTGTTGTAAGTCTGCAGTCTACATTGCATTCATTTGAGGTGTGTTCTGCATCAACACATTGCCTACGCAATTGCGCCTACATTGTGGTCATCGCTGCAAGGTCAACAATGCAAACTGCTACAAGGCCTGCTTAACATTCTTGTCTTTGGACGTCAGCTTTCTGCATGCGGGCACAACTGAGAACCACCACCACTGCAACAATTGTCTGCTGCCCTTTGTTTGGAACCTGCTGCCCTGTGTTTGGTCTTCACCAAAGCAGAAGCCTTTCAGCTATGCCATGCACCATGCCCTTTCTGCCTGCAGGGAGACAGTGAGAACTATTACGACCCCAGCAATTCCTTGCTGCCCTTCGTGCTGGCTACAAGGAAGGGCATCCCCATCAGTCTTGCCATTGTGCACGCCGCAGTAGGCAGGCGAGCTGGCCTGCCCATTGAGTTTGTGGGCATGCCCATGCATTTCATGAACAAGCTGGGGGCTGCTGATACCCCAGATGAACGCTTCATTGATGTCTTTGCTGGTGGCAAAGTGCTGGACAGGTGCAACTGCTGTCAACATGCAAAACATCGTTGTTCATTCACGCATTCATGTGTAGGCTTGCTCAACTCCAACTGTCTTGCTATGGCACGTGTTAAACGTAGGCGGAGTGCATAATAATATTTTTTGCGCTTTGCAGCTCATGATGAGCTAGGTATCTGCAGGACAAGTCTTGTCTCTCCAGAGCAGCCTGTCTTGTGCATCCCTATAAGGCCTACTAATACGACAGTTTTGACAATCACATAATTGAAACTAGACCTAGGGCGGCCAGGTGGGCGAAGCCCCTTGACTTCACCAAACAAAAGCTTCTCTGGCAATCTATCATCAGGCATCCTGAAAACATGACCTAGCCACCTGAGTCTTTTGCCGTGCAGCTGAGACTCCACTGTATGATGCAGCAAAATGAGTGCTGACAATAATGACGTGTGCAGGCATTTTGCACTGCATGTTCAGCATCCTTTGCAGTCAGCCGTCTGGAATTAGTGCTGTTAGTCCTAAGTGGTCCAGTCATCAGTGCGTGACATGCAACCGTCAGAGCTAGTGCCTGTTGAGTCGCAGACCTGTCTCGCCTGCACTGCATGTTCTCTTGATGGGTTGCGTCTCAGATACACGTTCCCAAGGATGCACTGATCTGCAGAGCCTGGAAAGATGCCTGGATCATGAAGATTCTACTACAATATGCAAGCATGCCAGGTTGCTTTATGCTGAAACAATGCATTGAAGTGCTGCACTTTGTGTCATGCAGGGAGGCAGTCAAAGCCATGATGCAGCAGGATGACATTCTCTTCCATTAGAATCGGTTGCAAATAAAAACTCACCTGTACTGCGTGTGGTGCAGGGAGGCAGTCAAAGCCATGATGCAGCAGAACGACATCCCCTTCCATGAGAGTCGGTTGCAAGCTGTGGGTTTGGCAGAGGTGTACACTCGCCTGTGCGGCAACCTGGTTAACATCTACAGCCACAGCCGCAACACCAGCAAGCAGCGCATCCTGCTGGACATGCTGCTTGCCATCTCCCCAAACAACATTGAGTATTCAATCAGGCATGCACAGGTAGTCACCAAAGCAGCTTCATGCAGCGTATCAACCTTGAGGTGTTTACATCCTTGCTGGGCAAGTCCAGGCCACATTCCATCTTTGGCATGCTGCTTGCAATCTTTGCACAACAATACTATGTGTTGCTTCAGGCATACGCAAGCAGTCACCAACATCAGACTGCTGATTGTCCATAGTAATGTTAGTGCTTGTTCATATGCTTCACTGCTAAAAGGGAACCACACCAAAGTGTGCAGCTGAATCACAACAGCATATGCTGACAATGCCAGCAGCTTCCAGCAGCTGCTGACAGTACTTCTGGTCACTCACATCCCTCGAAATGCAAATGGTCTTTATGCTCACGCGCAGCACAGTGGGCTTTGGGACGGCACTGCAAAGCTTCCTTCCATTCGCCTGAATCTCACATACAGCTGTCAAGTTCTGTATCACCCTATGCTTACTCAGCATTGTAGAGTTTGTATGCACCACTGGCTGGAGACACAGTCATGCTTCATTGCACCTTATCTGAGTGCATGCATGCAGGGTCAAGTGAAAGGCAATGACAGTCAGTCACAGCACAGCAGTCTGTAATTGACATGTCTGCTGCTGTACCTACAATGCAGTCAGCTGTGATTTGGATGCAGCAATGTGTGCCAAGCACCTGAGCACTGATGCTCTCTTACCTACTTACAGGTTACGGTAAACAGGGACCGATTGGACATCACAAACGGTGTGTACAAGCGGACGTCAAGTGAAATGCTGCTTACCATATGACAGGTTGCAGCAAACACAAGCGGTTTTGACAGAGCCATCAGCAACTAGAAGCGCAGATCATTGTCTACAACTGGCTGCTGCTGCATACAGGTTGCAGTGAACAGGGATGACTTTGACACAGCGATTAATGACTACAAGCGCATAGCTGAGCTGGCAGGGAACGTGGCGGCCCCTGGGGCGCTGCACCCACCCCGAGCTGTCATCCAGTCTCGCCTCTCTGCTGTGGAAGCCATGCGATCAGCCTGGCAACAACAAGCCCTTGAGTAAGTATCTGTCCGTCTGTTTGCGTGTGCAATCTGCGTTGGAAGCCATGTGATCAGCCTGGCACCAACAAGCCCAGGAGTACGAGTCTGTCCGTCTGTTTGTCTGTGCAATCTGCGTTGGAAGCAGCCCTGCAAGCAGCCTGGTGGCCAATACAAGCTCTTGAGGCTGACTGTCTGGATCAGTCTGTCTGTCTGTCTAGGCAGTCTGCTGATGTCAAGTGAATAGCCTGACACTGTCAAGCCCTCAAGTACTCTCTGTCTGTCTGGCGGCCACCTGTCCTATGCCTGCTTGCCTCCCTGTCTGTCTGTTAGTTGCCTTCATGTTGTCCATCTTCCAGCCTGTATTTAGTAAACTTGGAGGTGGGAATACTTACAACACTGAAACCTCACTGCGTAAAGTGGGCATTGTATTTAGTAAACTTGGAGGTGTGCCATTGGGGTCAGCGCCCAATGGTATCTGCCTGAGCGCAAGCCTCTTGTCTGCAGAGCTTCAACATCACGCTTGTGATTGATAACAACCCTCCATGTTAAAAGCAATTCAAGCTCCAAAGGAACTATGAATCTGTCTGCAGGCAAATACGGCGGCCCAACCAAGCAGTGCCTGTCCAGTTTAAGGTGGGTGATGTCATCCGCCACAGACGTTACCACTACCGTGGCGTCATCTATGGTTGGGATGCTGAGTGCAAAGCAGAAGAGGACTGGATGCAGCAGATGCGCATCGACCAGCTTCCAGGTACGCCGTTCACACATCTTGACGGTTGATAAGTCCACTACACTACACCTTTGGCTTGTCTTCGACCAGTGCCTCAAGGTCGTAATTTGTATCCTAACAAAAACCAAGGAAAGGAAGGTTTTCCAAAGCTTTTCCAAAAGGTTTTCACAGGTTTTCTGGGTATAATTCTTTTCTTGAGTTAGCATCAAGGCCGTATTCTGTTCTTGAACCCAGTGTCTCAAGGCCGTGACCTTTTCTTGAAGCAGTGCCACAAGGCCATAATACTTTCTTTCCTTTGTTACCTGGGAAGCAGATCATTACTGTCTGCAGGTGGGCGGCACCAGCCCTACTACCACGTTCTTGTGGATCATCGGGACAGGCCCTTCCAGAGTACCTACGTAGCCCAGGAAAACATTGTGCGCCCCACCCCTACTCCCACCCCAAGCACCCCTGCCGAGGCAGGACCCAGTGGCGAAGCATCAGAGGTGACTGCCCTTCTTTGTTTGCAGACTGATGCTTGCTGGGATGGACTATCAGCTTGGCTGCATGCTTGAGTCAGTGGCAGATCAAATCCTGCGAAACATTGAGTGAGGATGAGAATGAGTCAGCCAGTAACTATGTGAGTCTGTGCATGCTTGCTGCCTGGGCAGTAGGGCACCAGACAGTGTGAACTGCGCAGTGAGCATGCTTGTGCTGATTGGGTGCTAGGATGAACCAGTTGATTTCACTCACCAAGCAAGTATATGTGTCTTTGCAGCAATACTGTTTTCAGCTTTGTGCCGCTGCAGCAATCTTCACTGTTGTGCAGGTATGGGACATCTGGAACAATAGAGATGTGCTGGCGCCTCACTGGGAGCACAGCCTGCAGGTCCAACATCCTGACGTACGCCTCCTCATCTCTGCTGTTGCAGCTTCTTCTTAGCAACTGTATGTATGCTTGACTGCTGTATATGCTAAGCTAACGGTACCAATGGTACAAGCCTCCTTTGTGCAAATACAGCTGCTGCATGGCGCTCAATTTTGGTGCAATGCCAATCACATTCTGGGCTAAGGGCAAACTTGTGTGATCCAGATTGGGGAGTACTTTGAGGGCATAGAGCCTGATGAGAGCTGCTATCATGTCAATGCCTATCTGAACTTCCGCTTTCCTGAAGACTGGATTGCTGCAATCTGAAAGCAGTGACAGATCTGCCATCTGAAAGCAGTGACAGGCTAGAAGCATTGTGCGACCTTGTGGCATGTAATGCAGAGACCCTGAGCAGTCGGGTGTGTCCCCAGCGTTATTTCTCGCCCGATCTCAGATTCCACCACCGCGACTCATGCGATGTAGCTGTGGCAAGGCTGAGTGCGGTAGGCACTGCAACACTTAATTTATAATTTGTCTCTCAATTGGTGATGAAGCAAAGTTTGTGCTGCACATCAGTGCTGCCCTGATGCATAGGGCTGTTGCCTAAAAACAGTGTCACAATGTACTGTGATATTGTGAAAGCCCGCATCACTTTTCCCCAGCTACAAGTATGTTCAGGCCTGCGGTGTAACGGTTACGGTTGCGTTCAAGCCATTGACCATGACACCAGCGCTTCAGCGCTCCTGTACACGTGTGATACCAAGTTGCTGCAGCTGAGTTTTTTTAATGCTGATGTCTTGAGGTTGCCACTTTTGCAATGATGCTCACAAGTGATATCAATGTCAAGTCGGTAAGAGGCACAGCTCTAACATATATTTTCGAGTGCTGCTGCACTACTGAGTAACTTGAATGCAATGCTGCTGCCAAGTATCACGCGCACGGTCATTGGCTGTGATCATGTCACATACAGGAAAGGCAATACAGGGCTACAGACCAACCAGTTGCTTTGCTTTGGTTGAGTCTGTTTCAATTCACCATGACGCCCAGCAGCCTTGACATTGGCATGTCTGACAATGAACGAAATGTTTCTCTGCACTTCATGCCACGACTCATCACAAAGCTACCGTCATTTGAGCATGCCGAGCATCTGCCAGCTTCTGTAGTGAGCTGAAGTCAACTGAGCCTGATTCCAAAGCTTCCTTTGCTGCTGAAGAGAAATTTTCCAAAGGCCAGCCCAGCGCCACCTGTACACATGCACACATTAGACACATTTCAAGGGCTGGAAATCTGTGATAGAAAGATTTCCAAAATGGCTAAAAGCATCGACACATATGTTGCTGTGCTCTGCAGATGCACATAAACAAAGGTCGTCAGCATGTGACTAAGGCATGCTGATCAGCATGTAGGATTTGTAAAGATGACAGGAGGTTTGCGTGCCTTACCCAAGGTGGGTGCTGACTGGCAACACCTGCCATCTGCTAAGACACTACAAACAAAGCTTGAAGAGTGAAACAAACAAACACATGAAGGAATGAGTACCTGCCATGTGCTGAGACCTGCTGGGAGGGCAACGCCCAGTGCAGCCAGCACATTGCAGAAGTACTCTAAGTCTGCCAAAAGCTGCTGAGTACCATGATGGCTCAGATTTTGTATCTGCTGCACTTCATCTGAATACATCTCGCCCGCACCAGTTGCCACCTGCACAGCTGTCAGCATGATTATCCAAGCTTGGAAGGCTTTGATCTTGTTTGTACGTACCTAGGCAGGCCCCTTAGCCTTGCCATACATCGTCAAAGGTTGGTCCTCAACGAATCAATGGTGCTTGAACTGGCTCCAGTAGGCATTCATGTATGTTGTGAAAGCTAGTTTGCGAACACATGGTGCCTAGAGCTGGAATGTGCATGAATGTTGGTGAACAAGCTTGCAGACTTTGGAAGGGAACGTGCAGGCAGTCATCGTGCATGTTCCAATGTCAACAGAGCACAGAATGGCATGACATGGCCAGGTGAGCCTGATTGAGCTTACTGTGCCAATACTTCTGCACATAGGCAGCACAGCACAGCACAGCACAGCACAGCACCAGTGTACTACAGCATAGCACAAGGTCATTCAACCACAGCAATGCCCATTCCGCTCAGCTATGCATCGAACGTCTTTCTTTTGCACAGTCACGGACACAGTGTGCTCCCAGCACATACAGTTTGAAAGGAGCAATGGCTGCGCAACTACATTTCAACGTCACGATCATACAGCACGAGATAAAGTACCTTATCTAGCCACTCAGTGTCCACCCCTTCCTCAGAGTCAGTGAGCAAGGACTCAAGCATCTGAGGCAGCATCATCAGATACTCTCCGGCTGCTGTCACGCTGAGCTGTGGGTACGCATTGAACGAAGGCAAGCTGAGGTTGCTTTCGGGCTCCTGTGCCGCCCATACTGGCAAGGCGTGAGTGTCCTTCAGCTGTGCCTTCACCTGCAGTAGCAGCCATTATGATCACAAGATACTTGGCTTCGTCCACCATACTGGCAAGGCACAAGTCCCCTTCAGCGGTACCTTGACCTGCAGCAACAGCCGCTGTTATTATTGTAACTGCTGGGATTATTATCATGACTTCTTGTTTGTGTTGTGATTATCACTACTGTTGTTCTTGTGGTCACAAGAAAACCATCTGGCATATACAATTGTGCAACCAATATGAGCACAAGAGCATTGGCTTATGCTGTGGGCAGGGCTAGCACAGAGGGGTAGCTTGAAGTTGCTGTCTGGACTCTCTGCTGCCAAAACTGAAAGGCATGGCCTCCCCCCTAGCCTTCACCTGCAGTGATTCCACTTTGGTGGTCATATTGTCGGCAGGGACGCCCATCCTCAATTGGAAGTGTAGCTGTAGTGCCAGGTCCGATGCAACAGGCATGGCAAGAGAGCAGACCCAGAGTTTGTTTTCTGGCCTGTGCCAGCAATATCAGCAGCAGTCCAATCCTCTGCAAGTTGTGCCTTCACCAGCAACAACAGTCAAGTTGACGGTATGTGCATAGCTGCACCGGCACTGCTACAATGACTTTGTGCATGTGCAATGTTGCCATTGCTGTTGCATGATCAGTCCGGCAACGTACCTTGTCCATAAGCACATCAAACACCAAGGCATTGACGCTGTCTTGGAAGGTCGCTGCCTTGCGCATGGTTTGAGGAAGTGGTCGCCAATCCTGTGCTACTGCCTGCTGCACCACGGCTTGGACCATTTGTAGGGCTTCGCCCTGTGCAACAAGGCATGAGTCACCTGGTGTAAACAGCTCTTTGCCTTTCTATGTAAAACAAGGGCTGTCAAACTTGACCCACTGCATTAAAAGCACAAACAAGGAACTTCCTTGGGGGGTGGGGCAGGAGGGGGGGGGGAGGGGGGGGGGCGAGGGTTCTCCTTCTGCAAGGTTTGCTTGCTATTGAAATTATCAGCTGCTATAGATGATACAATTGGTAAGATTGCGGCAAGCATCTTGGCATTCAGATGACATGAGGTAGGGGCTGTCAGCTGTAGGAGACTGCCAGTTTCACCATGGCTTAAAATTTTTAGGACCTTCCACTGTGTGACACAGAGATCAGTGTGTCACTAATGCTAGACTGATCAGAGAAGGGTTGGCAGGTAAAAAAGTCACTGTTGCAGTTGTAAAACTGCAGTGGGACTTGCACCAAGTGCTGCCGGTTGTGCAGCATAGCCTAGTGTGCAGTGTAAGGCTCAGCAGAATAAGGCACAACAGCGTACATCACAGCAGCAAGCACAGCAGCATAAGGTACAACGATGTGCAGCACAGCACAGCAGCCAGCACAGCACAGCAGCAGGCAATGAACTCATCCAAAACCAGCTGGGGCGCTTCAGGGCACAGGCGAGCGGAATGCACAGTTTTGGAGAAAAAGCACAGTCTTAGTGAAAAGCGCGCACTCATACATTGGACATGCAGGGACAGTCGTGTCGAGGAAAGGAAACACATGGCTGGCTGTTGTTGACGCAGGTGGGTTCTGGAGTGCGTGCGTAGCCCTGTGAAGCATCCTTCATGGCCATGGTTATTACCATCTGCTCGCATGGTCATTACCATGTAAACATAAACCCTTGGATTGAAACAAGCTGCAACCATGCAGGTGCGCACATGCAGGTCATAGTGTGATGTGAGAGTGATGTGATGTAAACAGGGCACACCTGTGGCTGTTGCAGCCGCAGAGCTACCATGGTCAATGCGTGGCTCTGACTGGAGCCGATGGCTTGGTCTATGAGATCTGTCAGATTCAGCACAGCAGTGTGGAGGGAGCTCTCAAGGGCTGCTAGCTGCACTGACAGGGCACCTACGCACGCATGACAGATGAAGTGCAAAGCTTGAAGGTGAAGACACAAGACCAGGTTTGGCCAGATAGCTGTGCCAAGTCAACAGACTGGCGCATCAAATAGCAGTGTTTGGGAGAACTCTGCTAACTACATTGCGTGGCTTGGGCAGGGCAGGGCAGGCAGGACAGGGGCAACAGGAATGGGCAGGGCAGGCAGGACAGGGCGACAGGTCTGGGCTGGACAGGTTACGGCAGAGCAGACAGGACTGGGGGACCTTGACATGCAGCATCAACATGCAATGTGTGCTACTGCAACATGATGTGGTTGTATAGCAACCTGTGAGGCAGTGTCGCAGCATCGCCTCGGCAGACACTAGTGCAACAAGCAGGCATCAGTGCAACAGGTCACTAAGCCTTGTGCCCATCACTGCTTTGTCTGTCAGAATGTCTCAGCGTAATTTTTGATATGTGCAATAGGCGCTTACTACTGCAACTACTGGAACGGCTGCGAGCCATGTTTGCCTTGCATGGCAGAGCAAAAGGATATTAAAAAACAACACACCTGCAATGTTGAGCAGAGCCACCACCAAAGTTGGGTCCTCCATGATTGTAGCTTCACCAGAGGCGCTGTCTCTGCCAGGATCTGTGGCGCCAAGCTCACTCAGCTCTCTGCTCAGTCTGCGTGAGTCCAGAGTGCTCTGGCCCTCTGGTTTCAGGGCAAGGCTTCTGAGTGAGGTAACAACACCCTATGCAGGATGATCCAGTGTTGAGGCTTGTGGGGCTTGCACCTTTTGAAGGTGAACGATCGCAGTACCCTCTGACAGCCTTGTGTATGCGATGTATGCATTTGACTTGTCAGGGCAGCAGGGTCTTATTCAGTCGATCAAACATACAGCCTTTCAAGCAAACTGCACCACCAATATAAGCTAAACCCTGAACCTTAAATGCTTATTGCATGTACTGATTGGTTGTACCGAACTGCAAAGTGCAAAAGTGCTACAGACTTGCAGGCAAAGGGGCTGCAGCGCTGACAGTGAAAATAAAAACCCAAAAAAGAGCTGCCAGCTTCTGTGTTTGGATTTGCGTTTTCAGCGTCAGCAGGTGCAGCAGCACTGGTTGTGGTTGCCAGGCTGCCACTGCTGTCTGTCACCGCTGCAACTTGAGACACAAGCAAGTCTGACATTGCAATGAATACACCACGTGCAGTCCTGTGATGATCAGAGCTCTCACTACAAAAGCCTGTAAAAGATTCATGCTAGGGTTGTGGGAACAGCCCACGGAAAGTCTGTAGCTCCCGTGCAGCTGAGACGTTTGGCCTGATATGGCATCCTATAAGTGTGATTAGACAGGGATCATAGGATGATTGGGCAGATCTTGCTGCACTGGAATTGACACTGCTTACTATGTCAGAGCGCAGTTTCACCTTGATATTGAGACTAGTACACAGAGGTCAATATTTATCAAGGGTGGTGCAGAGACCCAACCACATTGTGAAAGTTGACATGATTGTATGATGGTACCTGTAGGGAGTTGACGTAGTGGGTCAAGGCTTCATCTGACAGATGCAGTAGCGTGGGCAAGTGAGTGCCACCACTGACGCTGTAACACCACCGCTGAGCTTCCTGAACCACCTGCACCACTGGCAAGTACCATTCAGGAGAGCAGAAAAGCAATTATTACACCATTCGGCATGTATGACAACAACAACAGAATATTGCCAGGTATGTGCAGGGCAAGTCTTGTCTCTCCAGAGCAGTCTGTTCTGTGCATCCCTATAAGGTCTACTAATTTGAGCAAGTATATAATAACAATAACTATGTTCACGCTCTCTGGCTCATGGTGAGCTAGGTATGTGCAGGGCAAGTCTTCTCTGCAAAGCAGTCTGTTCTGTGCATCCCTGTAAGATCTACTGATATGACAGTCATGTTACGCAACATGCTTGGCATTGATCATAGGTAAGCCTGAGGGTGAGGTGCATTGGGCTCCCTTGTGAGATCATGCTCTGCAGCTGACGACTCTACAATAAATACATAAGCGAGCTGTTAAGAGCATACAAGCATTGCCACATGAGATATTGCTCAGAAACTCAGGTCTGGCGCTCAAAAGGCGGCGCCAAGCAACTTCCTGAGTCTCTCGGCATTGTTCTACTACCTTTGTGCTTAGCTACATAGCATCGCATGACACATGACTCAAACTTGTGTGGGACAACACAGCTGGAAATGAGAGCGGTTGCACAGCCTACCTGGACCGCTTGAGCTACAGACAGCTGCATGACAGACAGGACAGTGTCAATCTCATCCTGCTGAGCGTCAGGTACTTGAATGGCACTCATCTGGCTGCTGATCTGAGGTTGCTGTAGCTCCCCATACCTGCAGGGCAGCAACCACATTCATTCTGTGATCGCTGTGCTACACCTTGGTGTTGGCGGCGGTTTTTGCATTGTTGTGCCTATGCATGCAGCAGAGAAAATCTCTAAATAACAGCTTAGGTCTGCTAAGATAATGTATTGCAGGCAATTCTGCAGACACCGTTTGATCTCAATGGTAGCTCGAATTCAGACTGACACAAGAGAGGTTGAAATTCCATAGCGCCATTCAGACACAGTTGACTCAGTGTGTGGTTAGAAGCAAGCATAGCATGCTTGCCATGCCATGATTCACCAGGACGTCATACAGTGAGCTACTGAGGACTATATATACTTAACCCTGGAGTGAAATGCATGTTTGATGAGTGAGTAAGTGGGTGAGTGATTTGAGTGAGTGATCAAGCAAGCGAGACAGCAAGTGAGTGAGTGAGTGCGTGAGTGAGAGAGCCAGCGAGCGAGCAAGTGAGTGAGCGAGCGACTGAGTGAGCACGTGAGCAAGCGAGCCAGTGAGTGGACCAATGAATGAAGGAACAAAGGAATAAACAAATGACTAACTGACTGAACATATGTCTCACCTGGAGACCTGGCTCTCAAACGGAACATACACTGCAGCTGCTATTTGTTGTAGCTCTGCTGCATCGACGCCGGCTAAGTTTTGCTGCAGCTCTCCAGTAAAGCTCTCAGCAGTGTCCTTGAGGCTGACCAACACAGACAGCACCTGGCCGCTGTGCTGCATGCCTGCAGGCACAGCAGCAGAGTTTCTTGTCATACTGCATGAATACTGTCGTACTGCATGGATACGGTCATACTGCATGGATACGGTCATACTGCATGGATACGGTCATACTGCATGGATACGGTCATACTGCATGGATACGGTCATACTGCATGGATACGGTCATATCGCAGGCATAGAGCCGGCTAGGCGCACTTGGCTTCAGTTTGCGGCATGCCTGCAGGTTCAGCAGCAGGGTCTTGCGTGGTACATGGGCCAATCCAGTTGCTGAATTGCTCAAAACAAAAAAAGCTTCATGCTATGCACATGCAGCAGTTCGTGTCGTGTGAAGACCATGTCAGCACTATCAACAGATGCAAAGCTGATCACAGGCCAGCTTTGGTTCCAAATGTTTTCCGAAGGATTCCCAAGTTCTAAAGGAAACA
>JAABUP010000776.1_pt1 | contig 68982 bp, 74 predicted proteins | sample 5559201 | NCBI WGS metagenome assembly JAABUP01 (sample SAMN10711887, study PRJNA513373) | rock metagenome | isolation source: Antarctica rocks | place: Antarctica
ACAAAAATCTGAAATACTTTATGACAGTTAAAAAGCTTACAGAGCAACAAATGAGGTGGTCTTTAATACTGTCACAATACAACTTCTTCATATTATACTTGCTGAATAAGCAGAATGAGAGAGTAGATACTTTATTAAGATAAAAGCAGAATGTGTTAATGAATCTTTCAGATGTCAGAGTACAACATTGTACAACATAGATAATATGTTCTGAGATGATAAGCAAGTCTATACAGACTGTCTTAATGACAGTAGTAAACATATCAGTCTTTATGTTTGTACAAAATCAGAACTTGTTTGATGAGATCACAGATCTTAAACAGATGTAAAGAAATGCTGAAGCAGAAGATGAGTTGTATAATGAGCTTTGTCAGATAATTCACAAGAAACAAAGATCATTTTTTACTGTATTGAGAGTGAGAGTGTTCATAACAAAATGCTCTCTGAGCAGTGAAGAAAAGTTGCTCTTTTGAGAAAGACACTGAGTATCAAACTTAAAACTTCTTTGTACAGAACTTATTCAGTATACACATGACTCAACAATGACTGAACACTCAGAAAGAAATGTAACTGATGTTTTCTTATCACAACAATTCTTTTGATCAGAAATGTTACAGAATGTTCATACATTCTGTTGAAATTGTGATAAGTGCTGTATGAACAATAGCTGAAAAGATTGCTGACAAAGCTTCTTAAAACCTTTATCTGTTTCAGAGAGAATCTGACAAAAGATATTCATTGACTTTATGATGAGGTGGACACCTATATGTGGGGTCATTTTTAGAATGCGGGCCAAAGGTATTCGTCGATTGTACCTCCGTACTTAACGCTCGGTCTAAACTTCTGCCCATGACATAAATATTGTTTTAAGAAAGATTCATCGAACTTTGTGGCAAGATGGCCGAGCGGTTATGGCGGTGGACGTGAGTTCAACTGACGCGCAATTCAAAACTCTTCAACTAATCCACCTCTGTCCTTAGTCAAGACGTCGATCTTGGCTGCTTAAATGCAGTTAGCATTCCTCTGGGCGACAGCCCGCGGGGGTTCGAATCCCCCTCTTGTCAAAATCATTTTTTGGGGGTTAAACACGAACACGAACGCGAATGCCGTATGTATACACACAACTACACACAACTACACCATGGCCTCTTCTGAAGACAACAAAAGGAGGCTCGTGCAGAGCATACTGACCTCAGCGTTCCTCAAGCCAAATCATCCCACAGCTACTGGCATGCAGTCCCCATACTTCTCGAAACCTAATCCCACCACAGATTCGAACCTGACAGAGCCACCAACACCGGAAAATGGTGCCATCTCAACGCCCTCATCCAAACGTCAAGAAGCTCTCACGACAACCTCCCAAACCCTCAAGACCTCCGGACCCTCATCGAAACCATCCCCACCCACCACCACCAAACGCAGCACCCAGCTCGCCCTCACAGCCGCCGAAACCAAAACCCTCCTCCCCGCCATCCTCGCAACGCTCCCGTCCGCACCGGCAACCGGCCACCTCTACACGCCCGCCAACCTCCCCCACCTCGACCCAAAATACTGTCCCCGCTTCACTCACCCATCCGCCCCTTCCCCGCAACCCGGAGTCCCGATCCGCGTCATCGACGGCGACACCCTCGACGTCGCCATCGCCCTAAGCTCCGAGCCCTCTTCACGGAATCAGAACAAGCTCGGACGAAACGTCTGCGTCCTCAACATGGCAAACGCTCACCACGCCGGCGGCGGCTGGCTCAAAGGCGCGCTGGCGCAGGAAGAATCGCTGTGCTACCGCTCGGCGCTCTCCTTCACGCTCAAACGGCGGTTCTATCCTCTGCCCGAGACCAGCGGGGTTTACTCGCCCACCGTGGTTGTGATTCGGGAGGGGTTGGGCGCGGGGCACGGATTGCTGGATTTGAGTAGGCCGGAGGACTTGCCGGTTGTGAGTGCTGTGAGTGTTGCGGCGGTGCGGGATCCGCGGGTCGAAAAGGACCGGGGGACCGGGAGGGAGAGGTATAAGGAGGGGAGGGATAGGGAGGTTATGAAGGAGACGATGAGGGTGGTGTTGAGGGTTGTAGCGGTCAATGGGCATAGGAGGGTGGTGTTTGGGGCGCTGGGGTGTGGGGCGTTCAGGAATCCGAGAGAGGAGGTTGTGGGGTGTTGGAAGGAGGTTTTGCTCGAGAGCGAGTTTGGGGGTGGGTGGTGGGAGAAGATTGTGTTTGCTGTGATGGATGATGGTGGGGGAAAGAGTGGTGATGGTAATTTCGGGGTTTTCTTCCGGGGTCTGGACGGATTGGTTGTTTGATCGGGGGTAGCTCAGAACTGCTCGGCATGCACCGGACGGCGTGGTATACCCTGAATCTATTCGTACTCTAGCGTAGCGTAGCAAGAGCAGTGGCATGCTAAGCCACATATGCTGAACTAAGACCTCAATAATAACCACAAGGGCTGCGTGTCTCGTGAGCGCAATCGCACCGCTTCCGCGTCTTCCCGGACGACGCTATGAACCGGCGCGCAAGCCATTCGCAAGCTTTTCTACCTCGCCTTCTTCTTATCCGCCTCAGCGTTCTTGAACGGAAAGCCACTCATCCTCTGATCCGCCCCCGTCTTCCGACTGATGCGCCCCCCGCTGCTCGCAAACAGTATGCACCAGAGTCCCATCGCCGCCAAAAAAGAGTATCCACCCACACCCATCGCGAACCCGGTCTGCCCGGTCGCCATGTATTGCGTGTAGCCGTACAAGGCACATGCGGCGTGGAAGGTCACGGTCAGAGTGAGCGTAGGGACGGCGTAGGGCGCTTTGGGGTCCGTGGGGTCGGTTGTTACTCCTGTTCCGGAGGCTGACAATGATCAGATTCGTACACGTTGCCATTGATCTGTTACAGGATGGGGGGTTGTGTAGAGACTTACATTCGGCAAAGGTGGAAGTCAGCGGGACCGAGCCGGTCAGAAGTATGGTGAGGACGGCGAGGGCGATGAGCGAGAACCCGAGCGTGCGGCAGAAATACTCCTCCAGGACTGTCAAAGGCGGAGAATGTCAATCTCAATTGGATGCGATGCTCGTAGCGCGGCTTACCTGTGGTTTCGCGGATTTCCGGCGACAGCATTGTGGTGATGATGTGGGGTGATATGATTAATGGGGCAGCTTGGAGGCCGAGCCATGCTGCCGTGCCGTAATTGTAATAGTAGAAGACGTCCATGTTTGCAGTTGAATGAAGGCGGTCGAAAATTGTAAACTTTAGAGGTTACGCTTCTGTGATGTGAAGAGGGAACCTATGGGGTTTTCGGATGCGAAAAGTGTGTGTGGTGTCAAGAACGCTTACCTGGTATTTCGCAACCCTGACGTCAATGAACGTCGAGGCTAATTTAGTCTGGTTCGGGTATACACGAAGACATGTTACTGGCCGCGCCCACTATAATAAAGGCTACTCGTACGCCGGTGCTGGACCTATCACTGAAGAGTCCTAGAAGCCAACAATGTACGATTGATTCACAAAGAATGTATGTGTAGAAAGAGACGTCAAGGCCATCAATCACATTTTAGACCATCCCCCACGGCTACTCCGAAGTCATTCCACCCGAAATCTAACTTCGTCTGAACAAACAAGCTGTATTGGCGGTACATATGGCAGGCTAAATTCATCCCTCATGCCTGTGGATCCGAGGATCTCATCTTCCGTCTTGTGACTCCACCAAAGATACCGAGGGCGGAGCCGGACAATGTACAACGGATCCCTTTCAAGACCGAGACTTTCAAAGCCAGAAAGAGTCACCCCGTTCTCATAGGATCCATCAGGCGTGAGGGTGGAGAAATCACCTTCCATTCGGGTATCTCCGCGAAAAATTGCAACGTCGCGGTGGTTGAATCGAGCGTGGGTCTCCGCGTCCAAGAAATCGAAGTCTCTCAATGGATGTCTCATGTCCAACATGGTGTCGTAGGACATGATTGTGACAGAACACGTTGCACGATTTGTAAAAGTAGCGGTCAATGTGAAAGATGGTGATCCAGAGAGCGAACAGATATCTGAGGACGCTGTCAAAGTGACTGAGACCTTGGCGGGACGAGGTAGGTCTTCAACAACAGTGAAAGCTGGTTTATGTGAGCCAAGTACGGGCCGGAGTGGCGAAGCGGAACCCAGTGGAGCCGATGTGTCTCTGGGCTCCAATATTTCCTCCTTGGTACATGAAACTTGTAGTAACTCCTTATTTTCGAGCTCAGAAGATCTTGTGTGCGGACTGTGCCGCAATGCTTTACCCCACAAACAGTACGCTACAAATGAGGGTACTATGTGGCCCACCAGCGAAAGTATGCTCCAATGATTCCGCAACGCCCCATGCCTAAGTGCCAATGATTCCGCCGTAGAATCATCCTATGAACTTTTATCCATTGATCTGGCTAGCACGTAGATATCTTGTAAAGCTGTGGTCTTCGGATGAAGGGGCATTCGACGCGCCTCCTTCATCGGCCAGAGCTTGTCTGTATCGCTGAGAAAGGCCATCAGCGCTCTTTGGTCCTTCCTCGTCCTCCTCATCCATATCTTCCTCATCTGGTTCTGCCATCTGGGCTGGGACATCCTCTTCTTCCTCGTCCTCAATGTCACTGATGGTCTCTGGCTCCTTCTTCTGGTTTGCCTTCGCCCTCTTCAGACCATTACTTGTCCCGGAACCCGCCCCCGAGACGTTCATGTCCTTCATCAGCCTTCCAAGCTCCTTTTCTCTCCTAGTCTCTTTTTCCTTTTCCCTTGTCGCCCTTCTCCTCTCCAGCTCGGGTTTGTAATCCCTCTCAAATTCCTTCGCTTTCTCTGCAACAGCCTCGAAGAATTCGTTGACCCCTTGTCCCGTCGTCGAGCTTACGCCTACCACACTCAGATGCCGGTAAAATTCTTCCAGCATAAGGCTCATGCTATTCAGCAGAGAGCCCATATATCCACTTCCTCCACCAAGTCCACCATTACCACCTTCCATCCCACCGAAACTGCCATCCTCTTCTTCCTGCCGTAATGCGGCTTGGAAAGCCTCGAAGTCCGTCATCCACTCCTTTGCGAACTCAGCGTCTTTCACGTCTGTCTTGTTGAATACCAAGATCATGGGAAGCTTCGTCTTGTAGAGTATGCTGCACGCGTAAAGCATATTGCTCATGAACGTGCTTGTCGAGCTCGTCCGTGGGGTGTCGATGATGTACGCTATAACCGTAGGATACGCTGAGGCAAGAGAGTCGAGTAAAATGCTACCTGAGGCGCTCCACACGAAAACTTCTATCTGCCCTGGCGTATCTATCAGGATATTCTTGATCGGCTTCGCATTGGGTGTTTCAGGATTTGGACTCGTCCGCTTCTCGAGAAGGGTGAGGATCTGGTCGACTTTCGTTGCGAACAGGTTTAAAGATGTAAGGATACCACCGTTAGGACCAAGATTGTACTGTTTCATAACCTCCTTATAATTTATGGACTCTCGGATATCGATGTTGCAATCGAATGGGACCCTGAGCACGGCGGGATCAAGGTTGATCACGTAGGGAGTTTCGGGCTTCGAGTGGAGGTGGGAATTGATTCTCTGCATGAAGGTAGTCTTGCCTGAGCCTAAGGACACTTTCAGTCAGTTTGATCTTCACTACTGTGATAGGCGCAAAAGTGAAGCTGCAGACATACCAGCCATGCCAACGCAGACAATAGCCACTGGCGACGCAGCCATACTGAAGGAGTGCTTCCTGAGATCAGCTTTGTAAGCTTGATGACGCTAATGGGTAATCTTGTGCGACCAAGTATATGATCTGTAGCAGATATCTGTGTTCCCGAGCGCAGTGTTGAAGGATCATCATAACCGAAATAGCTCAAGGAACTAGTCAAAACCTTAGCCTCATAGGGCTGAGCCAGGACCGAGGAACCGTGCCCAATCGCCTAAGGTAATCAGCCGCTGGCCGATGCCAACAAGTCTGACTACAATGGCCTCCTCAAATGCCTGTTACTTGCGTTATTGCCAACGTCGCCAGTACTGAACTTTGTTGAATGACATCAAGGTGCAATGTTAGTTCATGCCCTCAAGAATGGCACCAAGCCTTGGTCAATATCACTGTTCTCCATAGGGGCTTTGTCCTTCACCATTTCGCAAATTGCGATGAGCATGATGAGTGAAATTCAACGATTGACTGCTCCTGCGGGCTAAGCCATCAATAAACAAAATTAAATGAGTGATTGCCCTCCCTCAAACAAACCAAAAACGAATCAGACATGACTGATCGCTCGCTCTTGCAAAACACTGAATAACACCAACCCCTTTCGCTTCCTTGAGAAGACCAGTCCTGCCCTTCTGAGTTCTCATGCCAGTGCACTTCCTGCGCTGGAATACCAGGCTCGGATGTAGGAGGTTCTCGTGGCTATGTTGGCACATACCTTCAACTAAGCAAGCGAAGAAAAAGCTGAAGGGCTGAGGGACGAATTTCGACGTAGGAAGAAAACGAACCTAGTTTTGCTTCTCAGGTCTTTAGTTGGGCATCAGGCAGTTTGGGTTAGAACATTGACAGGCACGGACAGCCGTGAGTTTCCATTTGCAGTTCCAGCATTCGGGATAGGTGACACCAACGCATGCTGTGATAGATAGGGCGCTAGTGGTTCTGACTGTAGGATAGCGGTAGAACGGTAATGTGAGTTGAGCTGAGCGAATCTGTTGGAAAAGTATGCTTTTTGATTGTTAGAGGTAAGTAGGAATACGGCTTTACTCATATAGTCAATGTATTCACACCACTGCCAGCCGCCGAGCTATCATTCACAGAGTCAATTAAGAAGAGCGATTCGAAGTAAATATTGGTGGCGATCTGATATATTCGAGGAAACAGTCTCGGTATGAACTGCCTGCAACCGATCAAAATTTCCGAGTACAACACACTGGTGACACGGATTGCCAGGTCAGGAAGTAAGTCCTGTGATTTGACCACACTGAAAGGCTATCCTTCGAGCCCAACATGTTTGAACTCTTCGATGTGTTAGAACGGTTTGGGAAGTTCTTTCGAGATTAGGCGACGAACGCGCTACTGAATGCCTCGCCAGGACGCGAATCTGACGTGGACAGCCAGTCCTCCGATCACAACCTCGGTCACCTATTAAAGCCAAACTCATTGCGGAAATGCCACTTTTGACTCTGCCACCAGAAATACTCTGGATCGTTCTCCAATTCGTGGGCGCCGACGAGTTCTGCGAGCAATTGGATCGATTGCTAGTCTGTAAACGCTGGCACTGGTTTGCCCAGAGAATCATTCTTGAAGAGTTACAGCTTTCCGCAAAGGCGTTGAAACATTTTCCCCCGGCGTCTGTACGTCTGCGCCGTCTTCTCCAGGCTCACCTCTCTATCCGGCTCGTAGGCTTCGAAGATTAGGGTTCTCTCAAGCGCCCGGACGATGCAGCGTATATTGGGTATGGGGGCGGGCAGAGCTATGTGGATGAGTGGACGAATTACTTGAACAAGAGATTGACGATGGCAGTGATGCTACCTGACTTCACCAAACTAAAGAGCGTCAGCCTCCAAGCCTTCCATGAATTTGACGCGGCACACTCTTATACACCACACAGGGATTATCTTTGGAACGTGTCCGTTGCTAGTCTGGCGGCCAAAATGCCTACTTACGGGTTGACAACCTTGGTACTGGATATCTGTGGCTCGTCGCTGATCCCATACGATGAACGCGGTGAACAGTATGAGCCTACTCACATCTGTCCAGTCATTGCTCAGCATCTTGTACGCAGGGTTCGACTCCGAATGCGTAACATCTGCCCTGATATTCTGCAGTTGAGCCCAGACGATGGTGCTCTGCGTATTGAAACGCTAGTAATCAATCTAAGCTTGCAGGACACGGATGGGAGGACGATGTCCGCACGGTATGCCCGGAATTGCTCTTCGTCAGTTGGTCGAGAGGGCTGAGATTTGCATACAGACTTGCTCAAAGCTGGAAAATCCGCGGCGACACAGATGCCAAAGCAAAGGCTGCTCAGGGTGCTATGCCACAAGATTCCTTCATTGCGGCTTGCGGCTGTCGACTGTGTTACAGGGACCAAGACGCTCCTAGCTGAGGGAGCAGACTGGGAAGATGAAGGAGATAGCGATCCAGACAACGAGCCGGAGGAAGAGGGGTTTGGATCTGAGGGGGAATCTACTTCGGAAGCCAGCCAGGATTGAAGACTTGTATGTATTCGACATTGTGCGGGAGCCTAAAGCCGGCTACAATGGATGTTATGCTCCGATGCATGTCTGCTGTGATGATACCGTTGCGCTCCTGTAGAACGCCTTGAAAGTTTCTAAAGTGGCCTCCTTCCCATACAACAGACGTAGCACAAGTCGTGCGTCTGACAAAGCCCTCCATGGATAGCTGTAGGTACAGCGGTATACCAGCTCTGCCATTGGGGTACCCACAATGTCTGACAGCATGGGTGATTGCTTTGATATATTATCTTGAGGACCGATACGTTCTCTATTCTTCAGCGCTTTAACAAACAAAGCACAGAACGCTTTGATTGGTTCATTCTCTTCTGCCGTGAGCCCAGGGAATGTGACGAACTCGGGGCTGATGGCATAGCGCTCGAGAGGTACAGTTTGTGCTTCGCTCCAGTCAATGATTCCGGTGATGTTGTAATTGTCGTCAAGCAGAATATTGTTGAAGTGCAAATCTAGGTGGCAGAGCGGGAACGGACCATGAATATTGTTCTGTGTGATCATAGCGGGCAGTGCTTGTTTCAAGATCCAGCATGCCGTCGCCCAGTCGTCTTCATCGGCGTGTTTTGCTAAAACAGCCCGGTTATCGCCCTGACGAACAGTGTAGAAATACTCTAGGGACGTCGCAAATGGGCCTACGGTTCGTTGTGTATATTCGCCATCAACCCCGTCTCTCGTGTTGAAGGAAATGATATGAGGCTGTTCGTCGATCTCCGTCCCACACCACATACGCCCAATCTTATCAAATCGCAGCGTACTGAGCTGATTAAAATGCTCCGCAAGCTGTTCAGCGACCTTCTCCTTATGTATCTCTGGAACCGCTTTCGAAAATGTAGTATCCAGCACACGACCAGGTAATGCCTCCATCAGAATGTAGCGGTAACCCAATGGGTTCGTTCCATTGACATCATTTCCAAACATTTGGGGTACTGGAACAGTGGTCTTCTCTTTCACAAGCCTAATGGTGGCTATCTCGCTGAGCATGTCTCTCTCCACCTGAGCTTCCTCTTCTCCCTCATACGGCAACCTGACTCTTGCAATCCAGCACACCGAATCCGAGAACGCTATCTCTAAGGCGACGTTGTGGGTTCCGTATGCGAACTTGGTAGGATCCACAGAACAGGTATACTCGCCATGCTGACTTTCCTTGACGCCTGATGAATGGCCTTTCCGCCGGACTGCCAGAGCGCGTGAGCACAGATACCCAAAGTCTGCGTTGGACAACAGCTCTTCGATCTGCTTTGCGTGTTTGCTCTCGCGATCCAGGTTCTGGAATGAAGTCCAATGGTCGCTTGGCTTGACCATGACTTGGGTTAAGTTCCGAAGAGCCAAGCACAGTCCTTGAGTACAAATCTTCGTCGACGTTGATCAGCGTCGGCGTCAGATGACTCAGAGAAGGCGCGGAGCCTTTTCTTCTCAGCCCTACTACTTAAGGTAGTGTGATAGGCACGCCCAACCGCTAAACCTGTGTTGGTAATATTAGTGATTGCCGCTGGCGTGAAGCTTCATTGCCCTGTCAACTATTCACAATCCAATGTTACGCTTGTCCCAGTTAACCGCCATCAACTTGTGAAGATTGAGAGCAACGGGATCTTTGTTAAGCGCTTGCTCAAGGAACAAAGCTACAGCCTGATTGGTGTGTACCTTCGGATGCATAACACTCGTAAGTCTATCTAGAATGTAAGACGACAGTATATTTGTGCAGCTCCAACGAGGGTTTTCACTCGTATAGTTGGCGGTTAAGGAGCTGTGTCGTGCACGGACACATTCACCTAGGTCCGAAAAGCTTCGCTCAATTGACATTCGCCAACTGACATCATACCGACCATGGCCCTTGAAGAGTTCGAGAAATCATTAGCGCAGAGCAAGGAGGTTCCGAAGCAGGGTTACGGGGATAATCACACAGATGAGAAAAGGGAACGACGAAAGCATCATCATCACCACCATCACCATCCACCGAAGCGTCATCCCCAGGAACCTGTTGGTGAAGACCAGCATAGGCACAAACGGTCTAGACACTCGGCAGACGGTGATGGAGAACATCGGGAGCAAGATGAGCGAAGGCATAGGCGCTCGGATCAGCGCGCCGCCCCAGATATTGCGAAGGAGGAGGAGGATGAGTGGGTGGAGAAGGGGCCAGATACTGCCAAACAATTGGGGGAGGGCAACAGCCTGCGCCAGCGCAGTCCTGGTGGGCTGAAGCGAGACTCGTGGATGGAAGCTCCGACAGCACTGGATATCGACTACACGCAGATGGGCGTGAGGAAGCCCCCAGAGCCGAATACGTCGAAGTCTATGCGGCCAGATTTTGAGCTGAAGATCCATGAGAACGAGCTCAACAAACACCATCTACAGAATCTTGCGGATGGCAAAAACATGGAGGGGATCGAGGACGAGCCAGCGCAACACGAGGTGGACTATACGTTCGGAGACTCCGGTGCACAATGGCGAATGACAAAGCTCAAGGCGGTCTATAGAGAAGCTGAAGAGAGTGGTCAAGCTGTCGATGACACAGCATTGGAGCGATATGGGGATCTACGAGCATTCGACGATGCAAGGGAAGAGCAGACGGAGCTAGAGCGGCGGGATACTTATGGGCGAGGCTATGTTGGAAAGGAGAAGCCTAGCGGGGAGCTATTCCAAGAAAGAAAGATTGATGCAGGATTACGGCGAGATAACGAGCCATTTGACAAAGTACAAGACGACAAGGAGTTGCCGCAAGGTGAAGTCATGGAGACAGAAGCCGCCCCTGCTCAGACGGTGCTGCTTGACCAAACAGCCCTCAACCGCCTGAAGGCTCATATGATGAAGGCAAAATTACGAGGCTCGTCTGATGCGGCAAAGCTTGAAGAGGACTACAACATCGCTTTGTCGTCGTTTGCAAATCAGAAAGAGCCTGAAGTGGTGATTTTAGGAGCCATGGAAAGCCGAATGCTTGCTGGTAGTCGAAGGGGCGAGGTAAAGGCTGTAGACAATAAGAGGGGCAGAGAAAGGGGTTTAGTTGAAGAGAACGAAGACATGAGTATTGAAGACATGGTGAGAGAAGAGAAGAGGTCAAGAGGTCAAGTCGGAGGAGAAAGTCAAAGGTTTGCTGAGAGAATTGCCAAGGATGGGAAGTTTGATGTCCGTCTCCTATCCAGAGATCGTGCAATATGAAATACTAACGTGGGATTAGAACGATCTTGACTACATGGACGAGAATGCCAACAAGCTGGCCAAGCGCGTCCAGAAGTCCGAGATCAACCTCAAGAACATGGCTATCAGCGACTTCCAGAAAAATAACAGGATCTTAGATAACTGCCCATTGTGCCATCACGAAGACACCAACACTCCCCCAATAGCACCAATTGTTTCCTTAGCTACTCGAGTCTACCTGACTTTGCCGACCGAACCTGAGATAAGCGAAGGTGGAGCATGTATTGTACCTGTTCAGCATCGAAGGAATCTTATGGAGTGCGATGATGACGAATGGGAGGAGATTAGAGTAAGCATATCGATGCTCAAATGATGGTTCACAGGATTGATTTGAATCTGGCAGAACTTCATGAAGTGTCTGACGCGCATGTACCACGACCAAGGCCGTGATGTGATTTTCTACGAAACTGCCTCTCAGCCTCAGCGGAAGAAACACGCTGCCATGGAGGTGGTTCCGCTACCTTACAGTTTAGGGGAAACAGCACCAGCATTCTTCAAAGAAGCGATTCTCTCATCTGATGAGGAATGGACGCAACATAAAAAGATAATCGATACTCTCTCTCGTGCCAAGCAAGGCTTGGGAAAGCTCGCATTTCGTCGCTCACTGGTAAAGGAGATGCCCTACTTCCATGTATGGTTCGAGATCGACGGTGGCCTTGGTCATGTCGTAGAGGATGCCAATCGCTGGCCAAAGGGCGATCTATTTGCAAGGGAGATCATTGGTGGGATGCTAGACGTCGAGCCAGACGTTATCAAGAGGCAGGGAAGGTGGCACAAGGGTGGAGATCGAAGGGTTGATGGCTTTAGAATGCGGTGGAGGAAGTTCGACTGGACGAAGGTTCTGACACCAGGGTGAAATGAACTGTGTCCGTTCCATCCGTGGCCTTGCTGTTGTGGAAGTGTTCTGCATGCTTTAGTGGATATGGTGCATATGGTATATATCAACAAGCTTACCGAAGCGGCGCTGCATACTGCAGTACTGCTGAAGTGCTTTGGCTACAGCCAATCGGTAAATAGATGTGGTGTTGGATGGGACCTATGGGAGCAGACGTACTGTGTCCGTCTAGCTGGGATTCAAAGACTTGGTTGTAAAACCGACAAATACGGGCGCAATGAGAACTATAGCTGTGGGGGTTCAAGCTCTTGGTACTCGACTATTCCGTCAGTCTACCCAGTGAGCTTGCGCCCCCTCGTGGCATTACGTCCTTGTGCACCGATGCAATGCGATGACCGATGTGTGACTGCCGATTATCGTTATCATGCATTGACACCCCAAACTGACCACGCCTTATGATTGCATGAACGTATCGACATGAGCTGGTTGAATATACGAATATACGAAGAAGTGCCCGGTCGTCGGTCGATCTCCCACCTTTAAAAAGCGCCACAAAGGGGTCAAGAATCGCGGGCCGCAACGTCCTTCGGTGCAATGATCCCAGCAACAGAAAATAATTAATCGATATCATTCCTGTGTGAGCAAACTTCCTGTTTCCGTACAGTCGTTACTTTTCCAATTGCACAAACTCCACTACAACCTTTCCACACAGCATGGCGTCTCAAAAGCCCAAGATCCTTCTACTGGGAACCATAGATCAGTGAGTCCTCCCAGGATGCCCCCCGACCCCCACTACTCCGATAACGGCATTGAGCGTTGACATCCGCTCGAAGCCAGCCAGCCCGCGATGAATGGGAGAACCTGAGCAGCATTGGTGACATTGTGGAAACAAAAGCTACAAGCCGCGATGAGTTCATCAAGGAATGCGAAAGTGGTACATTTGATGGTGTCGTTGCCGCATACCGGACCTTTCCTTCTGTAAGCATCACCGGGAGGATTGATGAAGACTTGGTGAAGCACCTTCCCAAGAGCCTGAAGTTTGTATGTCATAATGGTATGTCCTAGTGATAACGTCCATTGCCGTTCTTCAACTGTGTTCTTTACAATTGACGGGTTACTGTCTTGCGCTGGTGGTTTGAACTCCCTCGATATCTCTTACTTCCATTTGTGCTTTACCTTGCACTCCCTTTTTCTAGTCTCCTGAAAATTCTTTTGGACTGCTTTATTCTTGAGTTGTTTTTTCAGCAAAACAGCAACTAAACCCCTCCTAGGAGCTGGATATGACCAAGTCGACGTCCCGGCCTGCACCTCCCGAGGCATCCACGTCTCGAACGTTCCCACGGCCGTGGACGACGCAACAGCCGATACGAACATGTTCTTGATCCTTGGCGCACTACGTAACTACAACATCAGCATGCTTGCCTTGCGTAAGGGGCAATGGCGAGGGGATCCCGCTCCACCTCTAGGTCATGATCCGGAAGGGAAGGTGCTTGGGATCCTCGGGATGGGGGGAATAGGGAGAAATCTGAAGAAGAAGGCGGAGGCGTTTGGGATGCATGTGCAATATCACAACCGAAAGCGATTGAGTGAGGAGATGAGTGGTGGGGCGAAGTACTGTACTTTCGACGAACTGCTAGGTACCTCTGATGTCATCTCACTGAATCTACCTCTCAACGTGAATCTCCCTTATCCAGACCTCCACCTCCTCACAACTACGACTCACTGATACTTTATAGAAAAACACCCACCACATCATCAGCACGAAAGAATTTGAAAAGATGAAAAACGACGTCGTCATCGTCAACACGGCCCGCGGCGCCGTCATGGACGAAGAAGCTCTCGTACGCGCCCTCGAAAACGGCAAAGTCTGGTCATGCGGCCTCGACGTCTTCGAAGAAGAGCCAAAGATCCATCCGGGATTGGTTGCGAACCCGCAAGTTATGCTGGTGCCGCATATGGGGACTTGGACCGTTGAGGTAAGCCTTTCAACTCCAAAAGGAACGAGATCATGCTGACTGCGGTAGACTCAAACGGCAATGGAGAAATGGAACATCAACAACGTGCGCGCGGCGGTCGAGACTGGGAAGCTGAAGAGCCCCGTGCCGGAGCAGAATGACATGGCATGATGATCTTCCCGCACTCTCTTGTACCGTTCCCTCCACCCTTTCTCTAACTTGGCGCTGCCTTTTCCACACGCAAACACGCTCTAGACATCCGCCTAGCTAGAACCATAGATTTGCCCCATGACTTCCACACCATGCGAAGTCCCAGCTCCGACCTCTTCGAACGCTACTCTACACGTCCCCTTCCAAACCACCTGCCTGTCTCATACACCCCTTAAAAAAACACCCCCCGAAATAGAATCCCTAGCAGGAGCGTGCCGCAACCGAAGCCCTCCCCTCCCCTCTCCCATTCTCCATCCCCGCTGGCTCTGCCTCTGCACCCGTTCGCTCCGTCACCTTCACTCCCTCGCCACATATGAGAATCCGTAGAGTAGAGTACACACCTGCCTTCGACCCACGCCACAAGCCACTCTCAGCACGTCAACACCTCAACACGCGATACGTACATAGCCCCATCGAAAACGCACTTACATACCTACCAACCAACCAACCCAAGCAACTATCGTCCATCGTCTATCGTCCATTGTCCATCAGAACCCCTTCCCGACAGAACGGCCCCTCCAACCATCCCCTCTCCTCCTCTCCCCTCCCCTTGCCTCCCCTTCCCTTCCCTTCCCTTCCCTCCCCTCTACACCCATCTCAAAGATAAAGATAAAGATAAAGATGACACATAGATAAACACCCACCCTCCATCCCTCAGACACCGTGACCGTACGCTGAACATGAACATAAACAGAAATCCGAGTAGAGTGACCCTGTATGAACCTCACCTTAAGACAAAAAGACAAAGACAGAGAAAGAGAGAGAGAGCAGACATGATCAATTCACAGAAAGGAGTTTGTGGTAGTAGACATAGACTGAGGACTGGCGACATAGAAGTGCATTTGAGACGTACGTTTCAAGCGTTGCAATTACGCTACGATAGGTGCGGTACTCTGTACTCTGTACTCTGTATGAGTGTGAAGCATGCGTGTTTGGAGTGACGTCCGGGTTCGTGATCGGGGTGGTTTCATCGATATCCATACCGTTGGTAGCAGAGGTTGAAAGGGTTCGGGAGTGAAGAGGGAGGGGACGGAGGATAGGAAAGGAAAGGAGGAAGAGGGGAGGAGAGGGGAGGCGAGGAAGAGAAGGGAAAGGGAGAGAAGGAAGGGAGTGGAGTCCACAGCAGAGAGGGTTATCACATCAGCTGAGCACCACCCCTTGTCCGTCCACACGTAGGATACTCACGCTTACGCCCAGAATACGGAAACTCGCATGGACTGAACGTGTACGATTTTGGATATCGACGTTCAATTCCCACTAATCTGGGGCCAAGTTACAGTGCGCAGCAAGAGAAGAAAGCAAGAGCAGAACGCCATACATGCCAAGCCATGCCGTACAATTAGTAGCAAACTTTGTAAAAAAAGCTTGTGAGAGTGAGAGTAAAAGTACAATCTGACGGAACTTATCTGAACCACCACTACCGAGCATCCAGATCTTGTGGTAGTCAACAATTCTCATTTGCAAGCCGTGAGATACAATGCCAATCTTGATCCTGTGTGGAATAGCACCGCGTGATGCAAGTGTTGTAGTGGAAGCCGGTGGAGAATGCTTCAACTGATGAACATAAGAGAGTGCTGCGCCAGTGGAAGGGATATTTAGTAGCTGTATAAGGAGATAGGACAGCAACGAAGCTAAGAAGAAATGAGGATGGATCATCAGCGTGCTATCGTCCAAGACCTCATAGCCATGCCACAAAGCCTCTGTATCACTTGTGAAGTCCCCTTGCCCATAGCCTCATCTTCGATGAATTTCTTGGCAACAAACAACTTAGTCCTGGCATCCTGCTCATCGTTGCCCATGGGTTGCTGGAGACTGTCAGGGAACTCCGCCATACGTTGTCCGATGTGTCTAGCAATTGCAATGGAGTACATGACATCTCGTCCCTCGCGGGTCTCTAGGAGACCTCGGCAAAGCGCAAGGGTGTCGTCGATTTCCTTCGCCGAGCTGGCTTCGTCGTCTCGCAAAGTAAGAAATTTCCCCATCCCCCGCCAGAACTCACGTTCTCGAGTTTTCAGTTGATCCTCTAGCACCGACCCGTTTCGGGGAAGGTCGGAAGACGGGGGTTCCGAGTCCATGTACTGTCCAGATACCAAATATTCGAAAATGTCCAATCTCTTTATAGCGTCATCTACGCCATCGTGCACATCGTAGAAGTTACCCTGCCCATTCGTACCATTCCTTCCTGATGCCGACGTGCGGCAAAGGTTCATCAAACCCCAAATGACACTTGCTTCGAGGCTCTGAGTGACCGCAGTCGCATGAGCATCATCTAGCCGTTGATGGTTGAATCTGTCAACCAAACACGCGAACTGATCACACAAGCGGCTATCGTTCAACACCCTTGCTAAACCTCTTAGCTGAAACCACCGCGTCTCGAAAAATTTGTCGATGGCCGGCGCGTATACACTTGTATAGATATTCTTAATCTCATCGTATGTGGAAGGTGAAATGGAGGTTGAACGCGTGATTGGTGGAGGGAGAACCCCTCCTATAAGAAGGAGGTCATCGATCTTGGTCCGCTTTGCTGGAGAACTCGTGTAAGCAGGAGATGTCCTCATTCCATCAATGCCAACATTCAGAGGCTCTGGTTTGTTAAGAGAATTCTGGGCTGGGGTAGCGCCACCTCTTTGATGGTGTGTTTCCGACGCACCAGATGAGTATGGACTTGCATCATCCAAACCTCCCTTCAGATCTGGCCGGAAGCCTTGAGCTCCGTCATACGAAGTAGGTGGGACTGGCATCTGCGAGGTTCCAGCACCCTCAAGAGCTGGATCGATAGCAGCGGTGTAGTCGTAAGGCTCTACGGACGAGCCCGGCGAGCTTGCACCAGTCGAAAGAGGAGGCGCGTATCCCTGACTAGCTGCTGGCATGTAGCCCTGAGGCGGAGGAGGATATGGAGAGGAGGTCGCCGAGGTTGCTTGCATCGACGGTGCGGAGCTAGGTGCTGGCTGTATCGCTGCTGGACCAGGCTGTGTCTTGAAGATCGGATCGTAACCCAAGCACTCGCGCTTACTTTTCAGGCAATTTCTGCACGTTGGATGTGCCTCGTCACACTGTAGAGACGCGAGACAGGAGATTAGCAGAGGATTTGAAGAATGGTGCGCAGCCTAAGTTTTGGCGAAGTCTCGTCTCCCTCGATGCAAATCATCAACGCGACCAACGCGATGACAGCTCGCTTGAGCGGAGAGTTAACCGATCGCAAGAAGAAAGATCTCGGTAAAGTATTTAACGAAAACAACTACGCTCAACCAGAACGAAGGCTGCAGCAGAATACCAAGGGCATACTGTTGGAGGAAAGTGTTTCGTACCTTGATTCTCCGCTTACGACAAGTCAGGCACCCAGTCTTGGTCCTCCGCTTGATCTCCTTCTTGTGTCTTCCACCTGACATTATCCTCCCATCCGTCGGCAAAGGGTATCGCATGCCGGAATTGTGAGGAGAGGATGTGACGTTGGCGTGCTGTGGTGGTGGTAGTGACTGCCCCTGGTTATGATAGTATTGACCCATTTGCGCGACCGGAGGTGGCAGTGGTGTCTGTCCACCCTGCTGCTGCTGCTGCTGCTGTTGTTGTTGTTGTTGTTGTTGTTGTTGCTGCTGCTGTTGTCTTGGATCGATGGATCGAATCGGAGGTAGGTTCAGCGATGGCAAAGAAACGTGTGAGCCTGTTGGAGAGGCACGATATGGTTCAACGTTCTGTGTTTGGTTTGGTGGCGGATACGCGTACGCCGACACCGATGGAGACGGATAGGAATGTGGTGATGGATACGACGTCGGTTGACGCGACTGATTATTGTTCTGCTGCGACATCGTTGGCTGAGCGTATTGAGGATATGGCGGTGATGGCGTGGACGGTGCCGAGTTTTGATGATCCAGATGTGTAAGATGAGGTGAGGCGCGGTTCTGAGACATGTATTGCCCAGCGCCGAATCTATTCACTTGATCCTGCAACGATAAGGGTGGGGAATAATCCACCATAACCCCTCTAGCGGTAGTATTATTCGAGATATGGCTGCCGGCGCAGAGTAACAATTACAGCTACCCAAGCGAGTTCGCGAAAGAGAAGCTTTGGAGTCGTTGTTGTAGCGAGGGAGTTTCGAGGCGAGGAGAAAGAGGAACGGAACGGGGATGTGTGTGATCCAACAAGGGTCGGGGTTGGGTATTAGTGTGAGAATTTCTCTGCCTTTGCCTTGCCTTGCCTTGCTGTGGCTAGAGATCCGATGCACTTTTTTGGGCGTCGCTAGAAGGCGGATCTTTAGACAGAAGTCGGTTAAGTTAGCGAAAGAAGCTTCGAAGAAGAAGAAGAGAACAAAGCAAATAATACGATGATTATTGATTTGACGGAATGAGATGAGATCCGACTCGGAAGGTAGCTTGCCACCAGGATTGTGTGGCTATGTGAGTGAGATGTGGTGCGCCCATTAATATTGATTATTGGTTTATTGCATGCGTGAAGGCATTTGGCTCCGGTACGATGTACGATGTACGAGTACAAGCACAAGTGTATGAGCTGCTGACGTGACGAGCATTGGTGCTCGTCCACCATAGTCTCATCGTCGCCGACTGGTGGCAAGACGGTGGAGGCATCAACATGATGGAGCCAAGGCTGACAGCAGCGGCCCCGTCTACCAGCACAAAACGCAGCTGTAACGTTTCGTGAAGAAGCGAAATGCGGGATGCCTTCAGCGAGGCTCATTGCTGGTTGGGTCGCGTGCGTTGTACCTCTGTAAGGGGGAGGACGACTAAAGTAGAGAGATCCAGCTTACCGGGCTTTGCTCCCACTCTTGCTGTAGTCTCTATAGGCGACTCCTTTGGCGACCTCCAGGCGAGAAGAACGCCGACTGGATTGTGGCCGAGCAAGCGACCGCGATAACCGAACACCCTTAAGCCTCCATCTGATGTCGATGGAAGGACAGATCAAGACTGTTCGTGATGTGAAGTGATTGAGCTCGCAACGTCGAGGTCCACAAGGTGCAACGATGATTGATGATTGAAGAACGATGAGTTGTGAGGTGAAAATTTGATCGAGGCAATTTCGGTGGGTGCGGCGTTTGACGCTAAAATTATTGTGTTGGAATGGAACAACACACACTGGGGCGCGAAGAGACTATAAACAGAACGCCGGCAAACGTACAAGTACTGTGGATACTTACTTGTACGCTGTTATCAGGTAGAGGCTGATGCACGTGCGGTGTTGGATCTGATGTCGAGGATTTCCCAGATATCTGAAGCTCACAAAGAGATATAGCTCCGTCAGGATGTGTGTGAACAGCCTGGTTCAACGGTGGACCATCGATGAGTGCTTTTGTGTCACATAGAGAAACTTCAGTATAGGAAATGCGTTTCAAGGTACAATGTTGCCTGGAGCTGAGAGCATCTACATGGGAGCAGCTACATCGATCCCATGAATAGGTGTCAAGATCAAACACGGAAGGACGAGGGACCCAAGTAGCTACGGCATTACACATTCATGATGTCTTAAGTCTATGTAGACTACTTGATACGGGCGTTCCAGGTGAGCACATGAGCGACGGTGGTCATCGGCCCGTTGCCGTAGGGTTTGCCGGTCTATAATACCCTGACTCTGTACTTTCTAGGCGGTCGAGATTCAGCTACCGTATACACTACCAAATATAACATCGATCCGAGTTGCAGACGTGTATAGTTAGAATCTCATCCGTGATGGATAGCTCTCGCTATGCAGGCCCTTGACCCACCATTCTCACAACTAATTGGTCGCTGCCATCGCAGTGTTGAGTACTTGAGTATAGTGCGAAGACTACGCTTGGTAACGGCCGACTGCAGCGAGTAGCCAGGGGGATGCGAGAATAGTGGCTGGGACCATGGAATGGTTGGAAGGGTGTGACCCCGATCAGGACCAGGATAAGATCAGAGAGGGATCGGTTTCCACGTTACTGGTACGTTAGCACAAAGTACCCTCTCGCAGTCGGCGTTACCGAGAGTGAGTATTGATGATATGGTCCATCGTTGATCACTTCACTCTCAAAACATAATGGCTCAAGATATCGGATGGCCTGAGGAATTGACACGCATTGATCCATGACGGTACTTGCAATACTGGGCAAGTATTGGCAGTAGAAACTCGAGTATCTCCACACGAAAAGCTAAGCAAACAACCTTCGGAAGCTGATATCGGCAGATTCTGTAAAGCTTCCCCTATTTTCGGTAACTTCGTACCACCGCTGCAGTTCTTGCTTGAAAAGGCCGGAGGCCTTCTTGGAGTGAACGGCGGCAGCAGCTCGACAGGAGCACCTACGGTAATCTTGCGAAGGTTTTCCAAGAACAGCAAAGAGTTGGAAAGCGCCTTAGTCACTGCAACTAGAAGCCGTGGTTCCTCTGGTATATGGTTTCATGACCTCCCTCCGCGGAGACAAGTCAATTCCTGCCAACTTTCTGGCTCGGCCCGAAGTATTTTTCTGGTGGCGTCGGGTCCATTGTGCTGGCAGAGCATCGAGTCACGGGTACATGCTTCCCACGCAGTCCTCCAGGGACACCAAACCGTCGGGATGCGCAACAAGGCTTCGTACAGATATAGTAGCGGTGTGTGCGACCCAGTCCAGTGGTCAACGTTTGCTTAACTCGATTACACCACATTGTCGAAGAGCCATTGTGTAGAAGAAATCGAAATTCTTTTCAAAACTAACTAGGACTAGCCACTGAAGCCTCGGGCTGCTACCTTGAAAGAGAAAGTCAAAGCAAGCATCTTGGATGTTGTGCGGAGAGATTGAGCGTAGACGTGTAAGATGTCCTCTGAAACAGGCAGATTGAGATGTAACGATGCCGTTTCTGTGACCAACTCACTACAGACCACGTCCGGTTAGCTCATAAGGGGTAATGTCAAGCGAGAGGATCTGTAGGCTGTCTAGGTAATCTTCAATTTGCTGCTATTTCTTTTGCACAAATGAAACACTGAGTAGAGAAGCATTGGCAGACCGGTTGAAAATTGCCTCCTTTAGAAGCGGAAGCTTGTCAGCACAGTGGATGGGAAGATCTTTTATACTGAACCAGTCTGAATAGTATCCCACTGGTGACTTTCGGCGATGTTTCAGTCTCCTCTTAATCGAGTTGTGGATGGACTGTTTAAGAGCTGATTGATATCTAAATCTTAGAGGTGTAAAACCAAGAAGAGAATCCTCGTGAAAATAGTTGCAAGTTTGGTTAAGGTGAATATGGTACCACGGCGTTGGACCTTGCCTCCGCGCCACGAAAAAGCAGGCGTAGAGTATCATGGCTCGGTACTGCCTAGAACGCAACATTTCGGCCTACCTATGAGGCGCTCAGACTGAACGCCTGGGGTTGTCGACCATCGATACTTGCCGACAACTGCATATGGACACAGCCGCAAGGCTCCAGAGACAAGTAAAATGGTCGTCATTAACTGAACCCCATCTTAAGTGGACAACTCCGAAAAATCCTCCGTTCCGGTTGCCTTTTCCAATGAGATGAAATCCAGGGAGACCGTAACACCCGTTTCAAGGAATCCCGTGGGTCAAGCTTGACTATGGTGACTACATCTCGTAACCAGCAGATGCTGTAATGCCGTGACAATACTCTGCGTCAGCTCCCATCCGTTACGCCAAATATCGTCGTGCTTGCCCTCGAGAGAAAGTACAAGATCTTCCCGACCGGAGCCATTTCCCGCCTTGAAGGCCGCAGCCATCCGACGAAGTTGTTCCTGGTCCACAAGCTCATCGTTGACGGAATGCGCAAGTACTGCTAGCCTCGCATTTGTCCATGTCTCTCTGATGCTGATGGACGTAGGGGAAGCCTCTTCCCAATTCTTCTCGCTACCGAAAGCATTCTCAATGATGTCCTGATAAACAGGGATGTCTATGTGGGTGTCCCTCAGCGCAACAAGATCATAGATACCTTCCAGACCCAGGACGCCTTGGGGCATGCTAATCGGTGCAGCGCCGTGGGCCTGCCATTCACCCATAGTCACCTGGAACGCAAGTGTGGCGCCGCAGCTGTGTCCGACAAGCAGGTATCTCTTCCCAAAGCCATACTCACTCTGCAAAAACGTCAATGCTGTGAGCACATCTTGAATGTGATCTGGATGCTTTGCATTCCGTGCAGCATCGTCTGGCGAGCTTGGACAAGTTGAATGTGAAGGGTAAGGCGATAGGCAGTAATTGATGGACGCAAATCCCGCGATATTATCCACTATAGGGTGATCCAGGAGGAAATATAGAGCTGGGTCAAACGACTCGGAGGATATGGCAGGATCTCTCCATGCTCCACCATGGATGTATCTGGATATAATGTCAACTACTATAATATAAATGCGAAGATTATCAGAGACGAACATCACCCATAACTTCAGTGAGTCATAGAGCGTGATCGGCCTTGGCAGGCAAACGTCAAGAGTCTGCAGAGACGTCTGGTTTGAGTACTTTACATGCTTCAAATACTTGGGATATTGTGTAACATCGTCGGCAGACATCGGAGTTTTATACTTTAGGTGTTTCAACCACTAGGTATACGAGTAGCAATGAGACTTGTTTCTTATTGTGTCGATACAGCTTCCACGACCCACGAACACGCCGTCGATGTCGATGTCAAGGTCAGCTACAGGCTAAAGCGCTTTCCTTTGTGATCGTTACGGCATCGACGCTTTTCCTTTTCACCGCTCAAGTTCCTCGGGTGTGTCGGGTGGGAATGACAGTTCCGAGTTCCCCAGACCTTGGGACTGTCAAGCCGTCAAGTGGCAGGATCCTTGATAAGGTTCGTCGTTGTGTGTGACTTGGAGCTCACTTTTGATGATCACGAGCTGAAAGCTCAAACCTGTCGAGATTGTAGATCTCAATCGTCATTGTCTCAATGTTGTAGCTGAATAAATGGTAAGCCACTCCGCGAGGCGCACTATGGCAATGCAACGAGGCGCGGAGATAGTTGTCGATTGCTTCGTACCCAAGTTTTCGGACGTGGATCTTCTTCGCCCCTGTGAGATCTTCCCGGAAGTGAGGTAAACTTCGTTGGCGTTGTGGAAGAACATAATCTTTGAGCGTCCTAGATTTGGATTGGATGCTGGACAGTAAAGCTTGTCGCTACAAGCCACTGACGCAGGAACGTCAGTTTCTTTTTCAAGGAGCCTTCAAGCTGACGCCGGTGATCTTCAATTCAAAACAGCCGTGGGGAGCTGAAGTGAAATCTACAGTATCGGTCACATATGAGATCTACCTATTATTTATGCTTGTTTCACCACTTGATTACAGTTCTAGGTTTAAGCCCTTCAACTTCTTCTCTGAAGCATCACTGAATTTACGATTCAAGGCTGACATGCTGATGGGCTAACATGATCACCCACGAAACATTCAGCGAGGCGCTCGTTAGGATTGTTATCTGGACTGAATCATTATGAGGATCACCCACGAAGGTTTCAACCAGGCGTTCGTTAGGATCGCTATGTGGACTGAACCATTATGAAGATCACCCAAAACGGCATCAACCACGCCGTTGAAGCCTGATACCGACACATACACCCAAAATCCACTGCGAATCGACATGAACAACACTCCCGATGTGACATCATGCCGCCGTCTGGTGGAGGAAGAAGTCTTAAATGTTGTGAACGGGATGGAAAAGTTAGGCATGAGGTGTATGAATCTGGGCACTTCTCCCTCGAAGGACAATTTTCTCCATCAACACAAACATCTCAAACATCCAAACAAAAGCATCTTGAACCAATCATCATACATAACAACCTCAATAACATCGCCACCATCATAAGCCTCACAGCCGGCACCTTCTTCGCCCTCCTCAAAAGCAGCCATACATCATGCAGTTCACCAAGATCGTCGTCCTCATCACCGTTACCGGCGCTTCTGCCGTGACCGCAGCTCCTGCGCCGACCGCGAACGCCAATTTGAGCGTGGGGTAGCAAGCCCGGTGGATAAGCGGAACGCGGGAAACTCCCTCTGCGATATTGGTCATGGCAATAAAGATTGTACCAGCCCCGCATATCCATTCTGTGCCTGCGACAACCTCATCCCTGGTCCATTTCCGCACGCAGGCACCTGGGTCTACGCATGCCAGACCTCGGCAAGGGGACAGTGTTGATCACGCTGTTGCTGAAGTACGATTCCAGAAGCCGTTACTGAAAGTTTCGTTCTAGCATTGAAGGAAGGAGGGCGTTAGAACTGGGGTAATAGGAGGCAGACAAAGGCCCAGCAGTCTTCACTATGACCTCTTGGCACATGGCCATGCCTTTCTCGCTGTACTATGTGGTACAGACAGTAGGCATCCCTATGTATCTTAAGGGTTTAGTTCAGCCGAAACGGCGACATCTAGAAGATAGAGCGTTTAAAACCTGCATGCAATATCAACGATTATGGGGAACGGACAAGCGCCTTAGAATATAGTAAAATTTCCATATCCCGTCCCATCCCATGTGGTCTAATGCGCTGGATATGAGCTTGGTCCGGTGCTAGCCCTTGCCGTAGATCGCCTCGAACTCATCAATATGTAAAGCCGGCGGCCGAGCACCAGAGTATGTTCGGGGCACAAAAACAGGTGCACGAGCAGCGGACGAGGAGAGCGATCTTATCATCGGCGAACGTTCTGGTTTCACTGCTGGGGAGAACTCCTTCGCCGTTGGGCGGAGTTGTGTTGTTGCCTCCATGAGCCCAATATCTTTGATCCTGTCCATCACCACCTCTAGTCTTTTCGGGTATATGTCAATGATTCCAGTTACTACTAGAATGTTGGCGGCAGCCTCTTGGAGCCTGTCGGCAGCCCATGGGTGATGGCTCATGAGGACACGAGAAATCTCGAATGCCGACGTACAAGCCTCGAAGATAAAGATAGCTGGCGAATTGAAGATTGTTACTTGTGGATCTCCAAACTCCAGGAGGTGAGCTCCTAGCGTATTGAATGTTGTGTCGTCAGACTCCGACCGCTTGGTATTTCCAATCGTGCGCCCTTCGCTCTCCTTATTCATAGCGAAGTCTTTCTTCACGAAAGCTTGTAAGATGCGAAGAGCTCCATGAAGACAGAGCGTATATTCTATGGTCAAGGCTGATAACATATCTTTGTCATTTCCCTCCTGGTGGGAGCCAGACAGATATTGAACCCATGCCGGATTGTGCTGCCACTTCGGAAGCTGAGACCCTCGTGTCAACGAATGTCTTGCTGTGAAGACCCGAGCCGGACTTTGGCCTGCTAGGTTGGCAATAGTGGTACAAAGCTGTTGAATGGTGAAGGCCCAGATAGCGAATGGAGGAATCGGAGTTAGGTTCCACCAGAGTAACTTTCGGAGCGCTTCTAGTCCTTGGCTATCCGTAGCTGCTTCGGCGAGATGTGTTATAACATTGCTGAGATGGCGGACGAAGAAGATGTTACGCTCTGCTCTTGACGGATTCTGATTGAGGTACATCGAAAGGACGAAAGTTGGAAGACTCGGATCAGCATACCGACCGTGTGGGACAAAGCTAGAAGTAGCCTTCGTTGCTGGACTGGGTATCCCAGGTGTAGTAGACTTCTCGTTGCCAGTTCGCTGCGCAAAGCGATCCATCGCAGCGGCCTAGTAGGACGTTGATTGTCGTTGCATTCGTGAACCGTTCACGGGTAGAAAGATACTAACAGGTAGTTGAGCTGACCGATCTTCCGGTCTAAGGAGATCGCTATGATCTTGCAAGAGAATGTCATAGCTTGAAGAAACGCATCTGACCATGCAAAAGAGACAAAAGCAATGAATTTTGAGCAGGTGTGAGATCGAAGCGACAGGTATTGTTGAAGTGATACTACAATGTGAATGCTCGCACTCCACAAATGTGAATAGCTCCATTGTATTCTACAAGCTGCACCATCAACATCCTTCAACCTGCAACTTGTACTTAGATACAAAGACGAAATATCGTGCCAAAAGCCCTATCTGCTTGCCATTCGTCCTTTGGTCTGCTCTAGTCTTCTCCGGGATATTGAATTCTTCGTGAGCGGTGGTACCAAGATCTCCCAACGTCCTCACCTTTCTTCTGTTGTATCTCACTGCAAACAATCTAATAAGCGCTACGCTGGAGAAGCTTGGAGGTCAGCGTGTTGTCTTCACTGATAAGAGACATCTTGTGAAAGCAATTTGAGGTCTTCGGAACTTTACTGTAGTTCATTGAAACAATCTTGGCATCCAAACCTTGCACGACTAGCGGCGAATCTACCCAAAATGCGACGCACAAACGATAACAACGAACAGTTTGATCTCTTCAAGACAGAAGCCCGAAGAAATCCAGTCTGGGTCAAGAATTCCATCATGGGTGATTCTCTGTTGTAAGTATCACTCGAGTCATAGAAGCCCAGGTGGCTGACATCGTCCAGGAAGGAGACTCCACTTAAGTCGGTGCAGGTTGAAGCACTGGTAGGGCTCAGCCCAAGCTACTACAGGATATCTGAACTCACAGATCTTTAGGTGGTTATGAAAATCATCAAACACTGCTCTCAAACCTTCCCGACCATAGCGACAGGTTCTTTAGTTGGCATGGATGTCAATGGCACCCTTCAAGTCACAAACACCTTTCCTTTTCCAACGGTCGACCTACCTACGACCGACTCTTATCACGATAATAACGCGGCGTCAAACTATGCAGCTGCTGCTCCGCGAGCGAAAGCCAACACTACCTATCAGACTGAAATGATCAGAAATCTCCGAGAAGTCAACGTCGATGCAAATAACGTGGGCTGGTACACGAGCGCGAACATGGGCAACTTCATAAACGCAAACATGATTGAAAATCAATACTACTACCAGAAAGAGCTTAATGAGCGGACAGTGGCTATTGTGCATGATGTCAGCCGAAGTTCGCAGGGCAGCTTGAGCCTGAGAGCTTTCAGGCTCTCTCCAACATTTATGGCGGCATATAAGGAGGGCAAATTCACTACAGAAAGGTCCGACAAGCTTAACAGACGTTATCCACAAGCGCTGACATTGCCCGAGCAGCCTGCAGAAGAGCAACTTCAGATACCAAGATATCCTCGTCGAGCTTCCTCTGACAATCCACAACTCCCACCTTCTCACGTCCTTTCTCCACCAACTACCATCGAAACCCCAATTCGAGGAGCTCAACTTTCCGTCCAATCTTGCAGCCTTGTCGAAAGATCCAAATACCCCTCAGCCACCACTGTTCCCTAACTTTGACTCACTTGACCTCTCCATCGATCCTTTCCTTGAGAAGACCTGCGACCTTCTTCTTGATAGCATAGAAACCCACCACACCGAACTCAATAATCACCAGTACTACCAGCGCCAATTAGGGCGCGAGCAAACTAAAATCACGGCCTGGCAGCAGAAGAGGAAGGCAGAGAATGCGGGCAGGGTAGCTGCAAAGCAGACACCACTTCCGGAAGACGAGTGGACGAGGCTATTCAAGCTACCGCAGGAGCCAAGCAGGCTGGAGGTGCTACTGAATTCGAGGCAGGTGGAGCAGTATGCCAGGCAGGTAGATGGGTTTACGGCAAGCGTGAGCGGGAAGATGTTCGCTGTAAAGAGTAATCTGCTGCCGGGAGAGGCGCAACAATAGGCTCGCAACATCGGCTGGGTTGCAGTCGCTTCTAAAGTGACTACGCTGGTCAGGGCCCGAAATCTGTGGCGTTTAGGCGAAACATAGCAATGACTACTCACTGCATAACATGTGTTAGGAGCAGTGGTTCTACTTTATTGGATGATAGGTTCATACAATAGATTCGCAATCATGAATAGTTCTGCTCGATTTACCATTTCTGTGCCTTTGATTCCTAATCACAGATTGTTTACCTTTCGCATGCACTTAGGCATTAGTGGAAGAACGTGCTTGACGCTGCGGCCAGCTACCCCTGGTGCTGAATGTGCACGTAACTAGCAACATCTGCTTAGCGCTCAACGGCAGGTCACTCAGCCTGTGATCGGAGCATGAGGAGTTGACTAAGATAATGATTAGGAATCAATGCTGAGATTGAAGGAATGATACCTTGTTCATGTTACCTATTAGCTAATACCTTGTTTTGTCTCAGTACCAGATTTCCCGGGTGATTTCCATTGAACGTCTAGAGGTCAGCTGGGGATATATATGGTATGAAACGTTTCTAGAAAACAAGTATCATAGCGATCGTTCTCAGTTATATCCATTCATCCTTTCCAATATTGCAACGAATACTCTCGGCCACCGAGTCGATCATGATGCTCAAAGCTGCTGCCATTTGTATGATCGCATTGGCCGGCAAGGCTCTCACGGCTTCAACCAACGGTACCCAATGCAACTCGCTCCCTGGAGAAGCCGGAGCGATTTTTGCCTTGACGAACAGAGCCGCCAACAACGAAGTAATTGCTTTCTCGCGTGACAAAAGCGGCAAGCTCACGGAAAGCGGCAGATTTTCGACAGGAGGCCGTGGTATTGGCGTAGACTTTGATACACAGGGGGGGTTGAGGCTTAGCAACGACCACCGCTTTCTCTATGCCGTCAGCCCCGGAGACGACAAGGTCAGCGTATTTTCAGTCCGTGGCTCCTGTTTGGATTTGATACAGACGGTGTACGGTGGCGATCAGCCGTTGAGTATCACACTCAGCAGCGACTTCGCCTACGTGCTGGACGGCTCGGTCGCTGCAAATGGCATCAGCGGATTCAAAGTCGCGGCCAACGGTACCCTTGTGCCATTGCCGGATTCCTTCAAAGAACTGAGCTCGCCTATAGCCGTTCCGGGTGTCGTTCAATTCAGCCCGGACGGAAAAGCAATCGTGGTGACGAACAAGGTCGGCAGCTCTATTGATGTTTTCCGTATAGAAGATAATGGTCAAGCGATCGGGCCTATCACTACCACAGCGTCAAACGGACCCCGCCCGTTTGGCGCTACCTTCCGCAATGATAGCATCTTGTTCGTGGTTGAGTCGGGTCTGCCGTCGTTCGAAAACGCCGGCGTGTCATCCTATCAATTCAACAGCGCTAGTGGGGCCCTGAACGTCATCACGAAGTCGGAGAAGAACAGACAAACGGACGGGTGTTGGATTGCACTCACAAAAGACCAGCGTTTTGCGTACACGGCCAACTTTATCAGCGGTACCATCGCCAGCTATAGCATTGCTCCCAATGGCACGGCATCTTTGATCAACGGAACGGCCGCCTTCCCGGGTCTGAACAGCACCCCCGTGGACCTGGCTTTGAGTGACGACGGTCTTTTCATTTACGATCTCCTCAGAGGAACGGGAGGCGTGGGAGGCTGGCAGATAATGCAGGACGGTTCTTTGGACTCGATTGGCGTCTTCGGAGTTGGCGGCGGTCTCCCCATCAATAACGGCGCATCGGGACTTGTTGGCTACTAAGAAATCTCGAGAGGAACGGAAAGCGGATGGTACAGCCTCGCGGCAGGAGCAAAGTCCTACCAACGGACAGCGGATTGAGGTCTTTCATTTCGTGTCGGTTCTAGAGATAACACTTTTTTGTATCTATTATCTGGAGACTTAGCGGCAAATCAGCCACTCTCCATAGTGGCTGCCGGACCCAGCTGTGTCATAACGGACCCTTGATTTTGCCAATAAACCGCGATGCGTTGTAGCATTGTCAAATGTAGGATTGGCAGAGCTAGTGCAGAATTCCGACTTTGAATGCGTGTATTCTACTCTGTAGCATGAGTAAAGATATGTCCTTTTGGATGTACTTCGTACTTCTCGATGTAGTTTCTGTGAGCTCTAGCGTCGGATCATGATTGAAAGTTCATAACTTGGAAGGTACGCCCGACGGTTGTGGTGCAAGCTCTGAATCCTTCTCTGGAGGTAGTCTCAAAGAAATCTGATGCACCAGACGCTGTTGTAAAGACGCTGTTGTAACGAAAAGGTTAGACTGCCTTGATGGCAACATGTGTCGCTGACGTGAGACAAAAGCAAGGTATTAGCTAATAGATACTGGGACCAAAATATTTAACTTTAAATCACGGCATTGATTCCTAATCATCATCTTGGTCAATGCCGTTGAGCATGCTCTGAGGTATCTCATTGCCTGGCGTAGGCCGTCTCAAGCTCAGACCAGATCAAGAGATGTAACCAATATGTGCCCTGGCTTCGACCTTGAGCCGATCTGACGCTACTTTGTACCTAGCGTCCGTCAGGCAATGAGACAGCATTTATCACCCTGACGTGGTTGACTGTCAAGGTATCCTAACAAAGCAGATTTCTATTTATTCTCCTTAATCTAACGAAAAGGTTAAACTGCCTTGATGACAACATGTGTCACTGATGTGAGACAAAAGCAAGGTATTAGCTAATAGATACTGGGACCAAAATATTTAACTTTAAATCACGGCATTGATTCCTAATCATCATCTTGGTCAACGCCGTTGAGCGTGCTCTGAGGTAGGTATCCTAACAAAGCAGATTTCTATTTATTCTCCTTAATCTCTACTTCTTATCATCTCTTCTTCACACTTCTGAACTTACGGTTAGTGTTTGCTGAACGTCTCATCTCACGGGCTCAAACATGAGCTCCAAGGACAAAGTAGGCAAGTACTAGATCATATACTTGTATCTGAACTGACCACAACGCGACTGAACCAGATGATCCTATACACCTATGTTGGTTCCCAATGGTCAGGTGTTGCACACCTTGGCCTTGCAGAAAAGCACTACGCCAAAGAGGACATAGAATTCAAAGAGGTTGACTTGTGTAGGCCTCTCAAATCTTGTCTATGAAACTGTTGTTGATAAATCCTTCAGTTGCGGCGGAAAACTTTGAGCCTGAATACCTTCGGATCAACCCCAATGGAACGGTCCCCTCTTTGTTGATTCCATTCGAGGATAAGATACTCACCGACACCCGAGAAATCCTCGAGTTTCTGGACCGCTATTCGAATTCTGTCAAAAGCCCAAGTTTGAACCCTTCAGATGCTGAAACGATTCTCGCGGTCAACAGCTTGATCGAGCTTGTCCATTCCAGCGAGCTAGATACCAATCTCATTCTCCTCGCTCCTCGTAACGAAACGGAACTTGAAGCGAAGAAATCTGGAATGTGGAATGATTTTGTCGCCAACCGGCAAGCAGCACTTGAAAGACTACACTCTGCAGAGCCCGAAAATCCTTTTTATAGCGCCAAAGTGAAGGAAAACGGCGCGCTGAGCCGCCTTTACACCGCTAAGCCTGATAGGGAACATGATATCTTTTTCAAAGATACTGAGGCTAAATACAGAAAATTTGCGGCCGCCATGGACGATCTCAACGCGCAGCTTCGCCTTCCCTATGCTGCTGGAAACCAAGTAACGCTTGCAGACTTGCATATCGTTCCTTGGTTGTCCCACGCGCTTGCTGGAGTTGGGACGACAGATCCCTCGGACTTTTCGAAGTTTGACGCCCACATACAACAGACGGTGCCTGGGTTTCATGTCGGCAGGAACATCCGCGCGTGGTGGAAGAACTTCAGCGAACGGGATAGCTTCAAGGAAGTGTTCAAGGAACTGCATTAGGGCGCAGACGCTTGAATAGTGTTTGTAGTGTCATCGTTCAATATAGGGAAAGATGTAATCTTACAGTTTGGTAATTGGACTCGCTGCTCGTTCACTCGCTAGTCTTTTCCGACCCCTTCCCCAGGTCGTCTAGGTTAGGCAGCTGAAAACCCCTCTCACCTCTTCCTTCCTGTCTGGAGTAACGATATTTATTACCCACGACACTTCTCGAGCTTCAACACAGTGGTGCTGAGGAAACCAGGAGAGGAAGACCTCACGCAAGTAAAGTCCTACTAACTGATAGCACTTCTTAACACACTGAGAAAGGCCTTGAACGCAGTGATAGCCTGTAGACTCAATTATATGAAAGAAAAGCACGACTTACTTCCGCGTACACATTTGGGTGGAAGAAAGGGCACATCTACATTCTTAATCATTCGGGTTTTGTCAAATGACCCAGCTCGATCGTCTTCATCCTGTAGAATCTGCTGAACGTCATATCTAGACTCTGTCGCAACGAAGCTCCAACGTCCGCCTCCATGATGCGTCAGCCGAGCTTTACACCTCCTCCACTCTTTCTACCCAAGATCTTTCCGGCAGTTCGCATATGTAGTCCCCGAGACATTCAACATGTAATCCTCTGCGTGCGCTTGTCAGACTATGTTGCCATTGCCTTGTCTGCAAGCCACATCTAGATTTGCTACAAGTTCGTTCTCCAAGCCCTTGATCTTTCTCACTTCACCAACTTTCTTAAGTGCTGTCAAACAGCTTGCCTAGCGTTTCTAGTGATTGTCCGACTGGAAATGTCCCACGATCTGCCCGTTTAGATTTCAGATGTTTCCGAAGTAAGCCCTAGTAGTCCCACCTTCGTTGACCAGCGGCAGTGTGATCAATAACTCGTAATTCATCGGATAGGTACCGAAATTTGGACATGACCTCGTGCGACCCCTACTACTTAACGCGGCAATACCCGAGTCTAGCGCGGATGAGGCTCTTACTTCCACGTCAGAAAAAGATCGGCAAAGCAACGTCGCTGCTTTTTCTCCACCAACTTCACGCCGCTTCAACGCTCAGTTATCGTTAGTCAGTCGCGATAGAAAGAAAGCTGACAGCAAAATAAAAGCACGCGAGGGACCATGGAAAATCCAGAGGTTGCTATCCAACAGCAGCTTCCCTCGACACTGAGGAATCTGCAACCCGCCGCACTTCAAGCTTTCCACCATCCGCAGGCGCATCACGGACTTCCCACCCTCGCATCTCAAATCGGACCTGATTTACATGGCTTTAATGCTGTAGATGCGAATGCATTGTCGCAGCATTTTCAGAATGACTTAGGAGAACCGTCGAATGCTCACAACCTGCAGACTGCTAATTCATTTGAGCAAAATCACCACCCTCGACATCACTCGACGCAGGCAAATGGTCGACCGCAGACACCTCAGCACCGACAATCGCATACTTTCCAACAACATCATGGCGGCCAATTCGGGGTTCTCACACCTCAACCCCAATTACCAAGCCAACCGGATCCACAGCACAACTCCATTGGTCGTCTGCGACAAGAGCAAGAGCTCTTCCAGACACCCGAACAAGGTGGGGAGAAGAGCGATGGGCACTTCCGTAATTTGAAGGTTGTCCCACATCCTCCGAATCTGGAAGAATGGAGGGAGAGGCTATTCCATGTGAATGAGACGATTACTCTTACAGAAGACGAGTAAGTTTCGGCCTTCCTCAATTTGCGCCTGCTGACATACCCTCGCCTTCGTCATAGGTTTCAGGTGTACTTCCCTCATGTCGACAACATTTATTCGCATCGATCCACGCAACGGTACAAGCGCAAGCCATTCGTCTCGCACTACTGGGACTGCCGTCTCAAAGGCCGACCTCCTGGAACCCCAAAGTCGGACGACCCTAACAAGAAGAAGCGCAAGCGGACGGCTCGTCAGCGGGACCTGTGTGACGTAAAGATCAAAATCACGGAGTATTTCCCAGGCGCGATAATGGCGCAAGATTTTGGAGCACCTGGTGGACAGCGTCCGATGGATGTCAACAATGCGAATAACTTCTTTGCGCCGGGTCAGCCTGGAGGACCACCGTTGCAACAACAGCAGTCACAGCCATTTGGCATGCTGGCACCGAGTGCTGGTCTTCCAATGGGTCATCCTGGCGCTGGAGGTCAACGGTACTATACGGTACAACGAGTCAACGGTAACGGCGGGAATGGAAAAGGTGATGGAGTCGCTGGACCGCATAAGCACACACTGGAGGAGAGCGATCGAGTGAAGAGGAATAGTGTACAGCGGTGTTTAGTCAAGGAGGAAAAGGGAAAGAAGAAGACACAGGTGAGTGGATTGGTGAAAATGAAATGCAGCGGAAAAGTCATAAGCGAGAAAGATCAACCAGCGACATCTCTTATGCTTGCCCCTACGTCATCGATCTCTATGAGAGACTAGGAGTTCGTGGGCATACTTTCTCAAGCACACCATAACCCCTCTCCGGGAATCGGTGGTCGTTGCCGGACCGGCGACGATCGAGTCTTGAGATGTTGCATATATGCTTTGCTAACGCTCCCCACCTGCCGTTTAATTCTGAACATTCTCCAAGCATATCTTTGAACAGAACTGTCATTGACCGAAATGCCTGACACAAATCATTCTGAACAGAAAACCTACCATAAGAAAGCGACCGGACAAGCATTGAACACAGTCAAGAAACGTTCAAAAGACCATGATCTGAAGCTTTTCGGAAGCTGCTTTTGGTGGGTTGAATGATCTGACGTCAAGCGATCTGCAATCGCAATCTTATCTTATCGCTAATCATTGCTTGCAGTCCATTCGTGCAGCGAGTCTGGATTGCTCTTGAAGTAAAGGGGTTGAACTACCAATATATCGAGGTGGACCCATACAAGAAACCAGAGTCGCTTATAGAAGTTAACCCTCGCGGATTGGTGCCGGCTTTACGTCATGGGGATTGGGGTTGTTATGAGAGTACCGTGTTGATGGAATATGTACGTTCAGAGGCAGAGAGATAAGTAACTCTGCTGACATGTTCTTACAGCTTGAAGACCTGAATGCCGGAACCCCTTTATTGCCGCCTAATGATCCTCAAGGAAGAGCACATTGCCGTCTATGGACCGATCATGTACGTACTTACCCCGAGACTAACCAATTCCATCCATCTCAAACGATGTTTATAGATCAACCGCCACATCGTCCCCGGCTTCTACCGCTACCTCCAAGCCCAAGACCTCGACAAACAAATCGAACACGCCGAAGAGCTAAAAACGGAAATCTCCAAAATCGTCGACGCATCACACCCGCACGGGCCATTCTTCCTCGGCGCCAACATCTCATTCGTCGACATCCAATTCGCGCCGTGGATGCTTCGACTCTCGCGAGTGCTGAAGCCGTATCGCGGTTGGCCGGATCCCGAGGTCGGGAGTAGGTGGGGGTTGTGGTTGGATGCGATGGAGAGTGATGAGGCGGTTAAAGCGACGACGTCGACGGATGAATTGTATTTGGATAGTTACGAGAGATATGCTGGTATATTCTGATCGGGCTTCATGCGGGTTGGTAGAGCGATTTAGACATGCTAATACTTTTGCAGAAAACCGGCCGGATACTTCGCAGCTTCAGAAGGCTGTCAACTCGGGACGGGGTCTTCCTTGAGAGACAGGCTGTGCGGTGTCAATCTCTCGATAGCCAACGGCGGACTTGATATCTTCTCGTTTGCATCAGCCAAGCGTGATCGATGTGCTTCGCTACATGTATGTAGCAATTCCAATCAGAAAGCGTTATCAACCCTAAAACATCATTCGTCAAAATAGACACTGCAGAACGTAGCCGCCCCCTACCAGACAGCCAGACAACATCAACACCTCAACGTCTACATCATCCAAGCACTTGACCAGCATAACAACCCCTTCGAGATCCCATCCCACGCCACCCACAAACTCCAAAAATCAGTGCAAGCAGCTGCCCTTCACGTCACAGCCCGATGATTCAACGACAGCACGTATCCCCCATCCCAACCAACCACCCCTCAACAACAACAACAAAAAAAAAACACACAGCACAAATCAAACCTCGCGTCAGCAAAAAGCATCCACATGTACTCTACTCATACATATCCCCCTCTCCAGTGTGTCGGAACGGTCACAAACAAACCGAGCACTGTCGAACAAAACCCAACCGATAGAATAGATCAGATCCAGTGCGGCAGTCTCCACGGCGGCGTCCGTTTCCACAAACGCCGTAAGTTGAATAGCGGTGGGAGGAGGAGAGGATCCTGATAACGACGACGACAACAACAACAACAAGGACACGGAGGAGGAGGAGGAGGAGGAGGAGTTAGCACTGACGCGATCCGAATTGAGTAGAGGACCTAGCGATACCCACCCCACCGCACCCCGTCGCGCTCGCCCCGATTGCTTTCGAGACGTTGCAAAGAGGGCAATGGGATTTTGGACATAGAGCCGCTGGATCGATGTGATGGGATCGACAGATAAAGATACATAGCCTGGGTGCGAAAGGGAGGAAAGGCGTGTTTCCATAAAGAGCGACGTCGGATGGGATCGGAGATGTAGCATGCGGTCGGTCGCCGTATCACCGATCTGATCAATCACACATATCTGTCGTGGGAGGTGGAATGGCACCGCGCACAGAGACCTGGAGCGCGAAACGGCGACCTGTCCGGAAGTCGTCTGACTGACCGATCGAGACGGCTCGTGGCGTGGTCCGACCTGTCGGTATACCGCGCGAGAACTTTGCCCTTGTATTCGGGCCGCCGTCGATCCCGGACAAGGAAAAGAAAAAGAAAAAGAAAAAAGAGTGTGGCCGTCGCGCCGCCTTCGACAATCCTACAATCACGGACGCATCGGCGCGGTGGGCAAACGTAGTAGCTAGGTGCGTAACTGAGTCCTTGCGCTCGAGCATATATCAGGATCTAGATGGCGTTCGGACTTCAGACGATCAAGCGCATCGGTCGAACTTGCGAGCCTCGGCCCCCTTTCCCGCCGACCTCTTCGACGAAACGTCGATGGAAACGCCGATCGTGAACGATCGGAGCATGGAGTGCGGTGGGATCCCCCGCGAGGCCTGCTCCGGGGCGGTCTTTGATGGAGCACAGGGGCCTTCGGTCGCTGCCTTTTCCTGTCCGGGTGTGTGGAGGGTCGCTCGGTAGGCTGGGGCGCAATGAACCCGGGGCAAAGCATGGCCTCTTACTACATGGTGTTCCTTGGAGAGACTCCTTCGCCGCGGGAGGAAAATGTTGAGGTTGAGGTTGAGGTTGACAGTGCCGGCATAGCAGATCTGCTCGCCATGGGAGACCGGAGGGAAGTGAGGATGATGCTGGATACGAAGCCGATGGAGTAGTCGGAACAGGGTGAGTGCTTGAGATGATTTGGAAGGCGGCGGGTGACCTGAGGTTGAGTGGAAGGCTTGTTGGTACTTGATCGCAAGGCACCATGTGGAAATCTAGAAAGAAAAGAATGGGAGGGAGAATGCGGAGGACGAAGTCATTGATAAGGCAGACGAGGTTCGTCCCGTGTGCTCGGATTGAAGATCAACTCAGTGAAGAGATTAGCATGTCGGTAGAAACCAGCTCCGAACACGGAGCGCGAGATCAGATAGATGCCAATGCTGCAGGAGTACTTTTTTTGGACAGACGTATATGGCACGCAGACCAGCGAGAGTGGGGAAGCCATGGATAAATCATGCATGGTTAAAACGCAATTGTGGATTCCTTCCGCCGTACAGATTGCGTTTCGTTGTGAGGCCATCGTGGTGGTCTCCAGCAAGTGTCCGCCTTTCGTCAGTATATCTCGTCGAGAGCTCTATTTCACGCTTCGCACCGACTCTTTCTTGCCCCATAATCATCCCCCGATAGAACTGGCCTTGTTAGACTAATCGTAAGCCCCCGTCCAAAAGTCCATCTGCAAGGACATATACAAGCAACTCGTCGGTATCCTGCCCAACATGACCGAGTGAAACTTATATTATGTAGTAGGGCATGGAGAAGCTCGCAGAGCTCTCTGCGTATGTACAGGCAGGCAACCTCGAAGGGGATCATTAGGAGGCTGTACGCTTCTTTTCCCCAGGCCTCCAACATCAATGACGCCTGCAGATCAGAAATGACCACAAGGAAAGCAAGGGGTCGTTGTCTGCACCCAACACCACCCCGGATCCGAAAACGCCCTTCGTGTGCGATGTAACGAAATCCAAAACATTAAAACTCCGGCCAATGACGGCATGCGTCTATGTGCGCCAACCGATCCATTTCTCCATATCTATGCCCCGAGGATCGTTACGATATGGAATACTAAATCAAGCAACGTAGAACATGGGTATTTCGAGGAAATTCATGGCGTCCAGTCGTAAAGCTCTTGTGGCTGGTCCCCACGCTACACTCACGGAAGAGCAGCGCAGCCTTAATAACGGCAGAATTTAATAGACTGTGCATTCGTCACTTTGATAATGTCTTCTTGTCCCGCCTCGGCTGAATGACATGCCACTAGCAGCCATGGCTAGAGCGTCGAGCCGGCCAGATGGGGATTCAAGGTCTGCTGATATGTGGCCGTATGACGACGTCGTGTCAACTTTCAGCCCGTAACTATTGTTGAAAGCTGTAAGAGAAGATCTTGACCTATCCTCACTATCCATGTCCTCAATAGTCGCTATTTCCTCCGTATCCGTTCCTATATCGAAGACTGCCTGACTCGGGTGTTCGCCTATCCGCGCTTGCTGCTCGATTTTGGCCTTTTGCCGGCGCATCTCATCTCGCTCTTTAAGGGTTTTGCCCGAGTCTCGTCGGCCTTGGTGAGTGCGTTGATGCTGCTTCATGTTATCCTTGCGTGTAAAAGCTTTGTCGCAGTTAGGACAAATGATGTTCTTTTCGCCGGTATGCTTCTTCCCGTGGCGGGTTGCATGACCGGAAGTGGTGAACGTGTCGGCGCAATTGAAGCGCGAAGCGTGTGGACAAGGGTATTTGTTCTTGGTTGTGAGCTTCGAAGTTGCTTGTGGAGCTGTTGGAGCGATGCGATTTGAGGGTGAGGTAAGGCTGGTATGTCGAGAATGTGGTCGCACTTCTCCGTAACCGTCCTCCACCGGCCTGTCATGCCCAGTGGAAAGCTGGTAGTACGGCTGTTCGGCGTAGTCACCAGGCTGGGGCACGAGATAGGCGGAGGCTGGGTAGCAGCCGTTATAAGGGTCTATTGTGTTTGGCTGCTCCAACGGCTCGAAGGGGTATGTCGGCGTGGTCGGAGATGGTATGTCCATGATGCTCTGTGACGAAGCAGTGTCCGAGCGTACTAACTGCGGCGTTCTGGGCGAATAAGAGTCGTCTCGTGATGTCTGGGTGGAGTAGCTCAAAGCTCGAGAGTGATCGGATAGGCGGGGGTAAGGAAGCTTGGGGCGAGGGTTATAATTGAGTAGGGAGACCATTCGCCCTGAGGCGTCCTTGCCGTCCATAAAGGTATCCCGTTATTAAAGCTCGTTGCATGCAGGACTTTGTAGTTCGGTCGAGTTGCACCAAGTGAGGATACTTCAGAGCGGAGGATATACCGGATGATATGTCTAATGAACTTGTAGTTGTCGCTGGTGAGGTGATCGGGATGTATGTTGAGACAACACGTAGCAATTGGAAGAATGAATGGACTTAGGAGATAATACGACAACTTGTGAATGAGTGCGAAGGACAATCCAGACCGTCGACAATGCGGTAATCCACGATCATGGGAAAGGGAGAGGGGAATATAAGAAGTGGATGTAGGTCGATTTGTAAGTTTCGATGATGACTGAAGTGGTGATCATCGGGACTAAGACTGGGACTGGGACTGGGGCTGGGGCTGACGGACGTTGGGCCGGACAGAGCATTGATTACGGTATGTCGATCAGAGGAGGTACCTCCGTACCAGTAATTCATTGCGTAGTACTTCGTAATCACATGCGTGGATGATATGGAAATCTTCGCAAATCGCATTAATAATGGCAGAGTCAAGAGTGGATGTGCGATCGTTAGCTGCAGGCGCACAGTTAGTTTGGACCCTGATAGATCATAAGTTAGGGGTCTGATAGCTCAGCCATACCGCATACCCGAAGTGCGAAATTTCCCCTCAAGCCACCAACATCCATCCCCTGTCCGCATCTCTCACCTACCATTTCCGGCTTCTGCTTATCGTTTTCGAGATTTGATACCATCAGATGGCAGTGACAGAAACGGCAAGAGTGGCAGCAGTCCCTTGGGAACGCCTCATTTCACTCCTAACTGGCTTGGATGGTAGAACAGGGAACCTCCCGGTCTGGTTTCTTGTCCTGGTTGATGCGGCCTTACTTGGAATTCAAACGGCTCGGCACCGGAAGGAATATTAAAATTGGCTCTGGCCCACCTTCTCTGGGCTGCGAGGTGCCCAAAAAGAAGCCAGCGAAGCTCAGCAACAAAATCTTCAGCGAAATGGTGTTACCACCGAGAAGGAGTTCAATATTGTAGAGCATTTTGTGTTGTAGAATCCACATCTTAAGGTACTCAGGGTTCATGCTAAAGAGGAGGGTGTGGCAGCTAGGTAAAATACATGTAAGCAAACCGGAGGTACTTCCTTAGAATGGTTTTTGGCTTTAGCGGTCAAGTAACGATTCATGATTTGCGCCACAACTATCTATCGCCCACTTTCCGACCGTCCACCTCCGACTTGCCAATAACAATAATGGCGATCTTCTGATCTCACGCATGTTTTCCCGCATCGGAAAGATCAATCGGCATATCCTTCCGTGCCAACCAAATCATGTACCGAGATACACGGGTTTTGGACCCTTGAAGGTCTGTCTTTGTCATACAGGGCCTTTTCGGAGGCGCTTCCGCAAGGCGCCACGAAACCACGGAGCCACAGCTTCAAATCTCGAAACCGCCACCGGCCGTGAACACCCATAAGAGGTCCGTCTGGAATGCTGATGAAGCCATACCTCCGCGCCGGCTTCCCAGCCTCAAACGCAACAGCAATCACGACCTTGCCTCGTTCGTGCTGGTACGAAGTGTTCTTTCTCCCGTTACCCACGCTCAGCCTATGCCTGGCTAGCCTCGCTCGAACCGGACTAGCAGCTGAGCCTAGATTATAAATTGCTTACATTATCAATCGCCACGTCGCATACTTTGACTGAGGTAGCAATCTACGAACATTTCGAGCTAATTTTTCACCACACCATGCTGGTCAAGCCTCCGCTACTTCGAAGGGTATCTAATGACGTTCGGCATTCGCAGCCATCGACTATATCTCCGCTTCAACCTCTCGGACCGAATCGCGAAAGGCAACACGGGACGGCAGGTGCAAAACTCCTATTACCGGCAGCCACAGGCTCGTCCCCTCCACAATATTGTAGAGAGTATGGATCTTTACCCTGTCCCTTCTAATCGGGCCCATGGCAATCGGTGTTAGCCTCGCTCCATGCCAGCGCTATAAAACAGGGTCCTTGTACCAGGGTGACACAGGATCGATCGAAAATCTAGGGGTCTCATCTGTCATGGCTGGAACGGAGGTTGGTCCGCACCCACACCAGCACGATAAGGACGCCGTGATGCGATAAGACATATGCCATTTTTCTTTGTTGACAGTCTGTAGGTAGGTACGAAGTACAGGTCGGTAAAAATTGCGCTGTACTGGTCAAACTTCACTCGACCTTTGTTGCATGCAGTCTAGCTTACTGATGTATTGCCCTAAACCCTCACGAACCACCACCGGTCCCCACGACCTCTGCTATCAGAGTATGTGGAGGAGCTGACGTATTGTATGAGATGTTCTGTTCTGCGGACAGCAGATCTTTCTATGGGAAGCTTAGCTATGTTGCTGCTGCTGTATTTACCTCATGACTATTATTGACGTTTCTCATAGGGTAGGGAGGTTGGGATGACATTTTAAACCCCTGACTCTATAGTGTTCAAGTATCTCATTGTTGCGGGTTCCATTCCAATGGACTATACAACTACACAATCTCGTGCCCCACCAGTCAATACGACAACAACCCGACTTCGAAACCTCCCCACCCCAGAATCTCCCATCTTAACCTATTCCTAAACACCCCATCCCTACCCTCCTCCCATCATAACGATTCACGTTCAATTGAATCATTCACTCTTCAAGCTTCTCCCCAAACGTCTTCGTCTTATACTGCTGCACGTCCTCATACGGCCCCTCCCATCTCTGGCGCCGTGTCGCGAAGCTCTCCGCTTCCGGCTGCGGGATTTGCGGGAACAGGCCGCATTTGAGGATCGTTTTGCCCGGTGCGGCGGGGGTGACGGATTTGATGGGACTGGGGAGAGGACGGGGATGTTAGCTTGCGAATTGCTGGTGTTGTGCGGAGATTGTGGTCGATATTGGGGTTGAGATCGGATGGGAGGAGGGCCATCAAGGTACAGTACATGCCAGCGCGATATGTTGGCCTTGAAAAAGAAAGGTAACTCACTTCCCACAATTCCCGCAAAAGAAACGTGACACAGTATTCCCGCTCAGCGTCTTCGAGTCTTTGTATTCCTTCAACTTGTCTTCGCCGGTGATCTTGACTTTTTCACTCTCGATCGAAAGGTTCGCGCCATACGCTGAGCCGGAGGTCTTGCGGCAGTTGTCGCAGTGGCAGAGGTGGCCGCGCGGTCGGGTGTAGAGGTCCGGGTCGGAGACGGTGACGGTTATGGCGCCGCAGAGACAGCTCCCTTCCATCGTTGGGGAGGAGTGGAGGATTTGGAGGGCAGGTGAGTTGAGGTGGGGCTTGGCTCCTGTTCGATCGGCGGTTGGAGTATCTGGATGGTGAGTAGAGTAAGTAATCTGAAGTTGTTAGTCGTGAAGCAACATATCGAAGTTATATTCGACCTTCTGCACATAGAGCTGAAAATGTGACGTCGCCGACGGAGGCCGCGCCGAGGTAACGAACCACGGAGATGTGCGCCGTGATTGGTTATGCTTAAACTAGTAGACTGCATATCTGGAGTGAATGCTTGGAGTATTCTCATGCTTTACCCGTCTCAGAGACCTTTTCTTCCCTGAGGAAATAAGAGTCGACGACTGACTGTGTTGACAAGTCGAATGGTTGCTACCTTATAGTGACCATCTAATGCGTTGATTACTAAGTTACCACCCAAGGATCGCGTCGCTCATCAACGGATCAAGACGGCATCAGCTTTGTTGTCACAACATAGTCTTTTCATACCTGTCCAGGGCAACTTCAGATTTGTTGTTACAACGCCTGATGAATCTTTGAAATGAACTCAACCTCAGGGTAGCTACAGGTCCCTCGTTGCAAGAAAACTGTTTGACCTTTGCAATCACCTCCACCTCGGGACAAGTCTAGATTCGCCCTCAGCACGCCATTGTTGGATCATGCTACGCAAGCCAATCTCAGGAAAATGCCAAACTTTCCTTCTCTCCGTGTTCTCAGGATGTCACTCCAGGACACCCAAGTTGACATGGCTCCCAAGCTTCCTCCGGAAGTCGTTGTTCTGATCTTTTCTTACCTTCAGAAGGCTGAGCTCAAGCCTCTACGATTCGTTGGCAGGGAGTTCAACGATCTGATAATTCCTTTCCTATTTGATAAGGTCTACATCTCACCTCAGTATCTTAATCTGGAAGTGTTCCGGAACATCTCTCGCAATCCGCACCTCGCAAAGCACGTCAGAGAGCTGATCTACGATGCAACGATGTTTACCCTTGGAACGGATAAGGTTTCATATCTCACACATCTATACCATGGATCGGCGCTAATTGATTGCAGGAACCGGAGTCGAATGATGCGATTAGTGGTGACACCATCTACTACCAGCATACCAAAGATCAAGAAGCGCTGATTAAGTCGGACGAAGACGTTGCTCAGCTTCATATAGGCCTACAGTTGATGCCGGACATCAAGACGGTGGTCTTGAGGGATTCATGGTATGATCGAGGAGAATACGGGTCTAAGCCGATCTTGGGTGTCGCAGGGCCACTGTCACGAGATTGGGATTGGTCAGTCCAAACACCGTATTCAAACTTTTGGGGACAGCCACACGCCTCGCCTGCTGTAAAGGCTCGTGCCTTTCGAGCTTTCTTGGTCATTGTCCGGGCTTTCTCCGTTACGGATTCTAGGATCCGCGCACTGACACTTTGTGCGGCGCATGAGAGGTTAGGCATGTTGTTAGAAGTGTTTGATCTGTGTCACACCGATTTTCAGCATACTCTGAACGTCTTTCAACATCTGCGAGAAATCGACTTGTCATTCTCCACGTACCGAGGTAAGGCCTTGAATGAGACGTACTTCAAGGCCGGATATATGGCGCGGATATTGTCCTCAGCGAAACTTCTCGAGAAGCTGGCGCTCCACTTTGATATGGACAATGGCCGACCTCTTCTTCCGTTCGCCTTGCTGTTCGGAGAATCGACAATATGGCCGCGCCTTGGATCTCTAGTTCTCACCGCTCTTCACGCAGACCCTGAAGAGTTATTGGACCTTTTCCGTCGCCACCACGCAAGCCTGAAGCACGTCGGACTCTCTTTCGTCACCATTGAGGGGGATCAGTGGGATGAAGCCTACGAGTCTATGCAAAAATGCTTACAGTTGGAGAGCTTCGTAACTAACGAGCCGACATACTTCCTGTGGTTGCAACTTGGAGCCGTAAAACTCGGAGAATTCAAGGGAAACTGGGCTGAGAACATCCACATCGCGAGGGCAAGGTCTGAGAGGAAAGGGATGGCGACAGGCATATGGATTGAACTTCCTGACGGATTTGAGATGGATGATGTGCGCGATAGTTTAGTCGGATAGAAGTGGAGGGAGGAATCCTTTACGCAACTCTACGCCGGTGGAGTAACAGGCGTTTTCGGAGATCCTTACATCGACGCTGTCCTCGACGGGAGAAGCACATATACAATGCGGTCTTTGCACTTACCATACACACTGAGCTAAGTTCTGGCAAACTCTTGCTAAACCTAAATAAAAGCGCACTACAACTCCTCAGGTCCATCCTAATACATAGATCTCACTTTCACAGCGTCAAAAACAGACAAGAGCAAACCGTGTCCCTCAATCCGCTCACCTAAGTGTCATGCGAAGAATTGGTTTCCCTCCACCGTAGGGTAGGGCGCCTCACCATCGGTGCCATCAAATCTGTACCTGGACCTCTTAACAGCATAGCGGTCAGACGTCACAAAACCCCAAAGCCGTCTTTTCCTCCCCGCCTCACCTGCACTCTCTGCCTATTCCCTTCCTTGCTCTGAACTAACCGACCCGTGATTCCCCAGCCTCCACCCAACCCTCCCTTCAACACCCTTCATCCAACCCTCCACCCAAGCCGTATTCTAAACCTTCATCCAGCAAACACTCTCTTCCAACCCCACAACCAAACACACAACCAAACACACAATCAAACACACAACCAAACAACCAACCAAACACACACACAATCAAACACACAACCACGGCCACCGCCGCTCTCTACAGACTTGAAACCATGCCCATCCCTCTCTCGATTCTTGCTTTCTTTCTTTCTCTCTTTCTTTCTTTCTTTCCCTTTCTACGCACGAGAGCGTCACAGACCTGAGAGCAGGCAGAGAGAACAGAAGAGAGCTAAGAGGCAGAAAAGTTAGTAAAGTGAGCGAAGGACATCTGGCAGCGTGGCCGACCTGCCTAATCGACTGGTGCGACCGAGCGCGCCTCCTCTCGATATCAGATGTGTTCTTCCTGGATTCCTTGCACACCATACATGTATATTCGTATGGACGATCGATACTACGGTCACGTCCATTTGATACCGGTGAAACAGACCCCATCCAATCAATCCCTCGGACGGAGCAACGTAACCTCAACTCCTATTCCAACCCAGCAAAAGAATCCCATCCACCCATAAGTCCTCAGCCACATGAAATCCAACAAACAAACCCAAGCACTGCACTGGCAGCAATGTTCCTCCAAAGGTATCAATGCTATCACGAGCGGCCGTAAGTTATCGGACGGGTCTGGTCTTGATTGAAAGAGGTAGAGCACGTACTCTACGTAGTTCCGGACTGGAAATGTGCATCTCTTGGTTAAATGTGGGTTTGGATGGGTTTAATTTTGTGACGACTATCTACACGGACTGATCTGCACCTGCAACGTAACGCTATCCGAAGCCGTGGGCTGCAGCCCTAGCGCGTCAACATGCCGGGCTCTCGGCAAACTCTCTTTCTTCCCTATGAAGGGTCCCCTCCCTCTCTTCTTGAGCGTAAGTGAAAAGGAAAAAAGGAAGGGAGTTGGCGGCATTACCGGATGCTGATTAGAAGCGAAGATGACGACCTCAAGCCCTCACGGTCTTAAACAGAGGAAGAAACAAAACGAGGGTTAAAGGGTCTGCCAGTTCGCCGGCGCTTTTTCCGTGAGAATTCCGAGATTGAATCCGGGCGGACAAACTTCAACGACACCCGTGGCAGGATTGGAGAGAAGAGAAGAGAAAAGATACGAAGAACACCGCACGCTTCCATGCCCTACAGCCGCGATGCAAGATGGATTTAGTAAAAGGAAAAAGAAAAGAAGATTCCACGAATGAGCAAATCTTTCCAACCATGGTCATTCAGAAGAGTGGTACAGCGCATCTCACCCCTTCGCAACCCCCAGATTCAACCAACTCATATCCGAATGCTCCTCCGGCCTCCCTCGTCTCCTCTCATAGTCCTCCACACTCGTGACCGTAACGCCCTCCCCACGTCTCGGGAACGGTGTGACCGTACTATTCGGCGGCCATCTCGTCGCCGCACTATCTCTACCCCCCTCCCTCACTACTGGGAACGGGAAACTCGGTATCCTTGTATCTCTCGCATGCGTGCTGTCGGTGTATATACTACTAGGAGGCCGTCCGTCATAGTCGTGCGCCCCGACGGGAGTCCAGGTTGTTTCCTCGTGGATGCTAGATGAGATACCAGAGGAGAAAGCGTCGTCGCGCTCGTTGAGCGAGGAAAGGCTGCTGGACGAGCCGAGGCGAGAGAGATGTGCGGTCATGCCTTCGCTCATAGCGAGGCCTGTGCCGCGCGTGTCGGAGGCTGAGTGGCTAAGGGTGGGACTACCCCTGTGAACGCGGTTGAGAGGTTGGCCGCCGAAGCTAAGAGGTGGGACTTCGGCGGATTCGTGGGGATTGGAGCTTTGGACTCGAGAGTCGGAATAGTCTGATTGTGAGCCTTGACTCTGTGATAGATATGTGGATCTGCCAGACTCGATGTTCACGAGATTCGTCGCGCTGTTGCCGGAGAAGTATCTGCTCCATCCTGCATCTGTGCGTGGCTCTGTCCGGGCAGGCACGGCACCTACGGGTTTTTCAGCACCTAGGGCAAACGAGATTGCCTTTGTGCCAGCCGACTCTTGCGGTCGTGATATAGACCCAGGAAGCATTCTACCCTTAGTTAATGATGAGCTGCCATTGCTACTTTCGTCCTTGTAAAACGTCGCCTTGCTATGCCCTCCACCTGCTCTCCCGGAGATGATGGCCATCGAGCTTTCCGAATGCATCGAATTGATGCGGTCTCGACCCCTGCCCAATGAGCCACCTGCCTCGCTCATGAAGCTTGCTCCCTGGTCTGCAAAGCTCAAGCGGTCCTTTTGGTCGACCGCGAACCCGCCTGACCGCTGCCTGTGTTGCGCTTCTTTCCGTCTTCGAACCCATCTCAATAACAGTAATAGAATCACAAGTATTGCTGCCATGCCGAAGATCGCACCAAGGATGGCGCCAAGGATCGTCAGAGAACGAGTTTTAGCTGTATTAGCTCCGCCAACGCCGCCAGCCGCTGACGACGATGCTGAAGCGTTGGCAGTCAAGCTCGCTGCAGGAGATGTTGTTGAGCTGGGCTTGGACCCTGGGTTCTGCTGATTGTCCTTCTCGCCGAAGAATTTCGTAGCATTGATCCATTGATTGCCTCTCTGATCAAATATGCTCAGCGGATCTTGATCGTTGCCACCTGATATCACTACTAATCCGTTAGAGTCCTGGGCTAACGAAAATCCAGTCCTGGTTGTCTTAGGAGCAAGCGTGCTATTGTACGCTGGCCAATCTGACAGAGCAAGACTTCTTTTCCGCCGCTTTGCCGGAGGCGGATCTGTTGATGATGGAGAGGATGAAGAGGATATCGGGTTACCAACTTGCTCGCCTGACCATGCCGGTTGACCATTGGCATTGAGCAATGCGGTTCGTGTTACCGTGTTTGGCGATGTGGTCATATCATATGTCTCGAATACTTTACTACCATCGTTGCCATCCACAAGAGAACATCGCACCTTACTCCGATCCTTAAGACCACTGGTCAGATTCACATTGAGAGCTTGCCAGCCGTCGTTGAGTGAAAATGTGTATATCCTCTTGTTTTGTGCATCTCCTCCTAACATCACTGCGTGACTGTCATTCCATGGCACAAGCGTCGGTTCCACCACCGGCGGTGCGTCAGAGCTGAAGGCTCGAACATTGTAAGGGGGATTTGTCGAGATTGCGAAGGTTTGTGATGATGGCAGCGAGTCGCCGTTCTGTGAGCCAGCATATATCAAGATCGAGGACGAAGAGTTCAAGTACGTTGCAGCATGCTTTTGTCGATTCTTTGTGACAGATACTAGTGGCGTGATGTCCTCCCATTTCTTATCCGAGAAAGAGTACCGTTGGAGACCGGAATATCTGGTCGTCGAGGAATTGGCCAAACCTCCAACAATGTAAAGAGATGCCTTGGAACCATCACCATCTTGGTATGCCTGAACACAACTAGCCCCCTTCACAGAAGTGCCCATTGTCAGCTGTGTCCATTTTCCGCCTTCCTCTAGTGGTAATGATTGAAATGCTTCAGGCGAGTAGACGTAAAGGGTGTTGTCATTGATGACTGAGCAGTGGTCTTTGAGTGCCACCGGTGGCGCTGGGGACGGCATTGTGTAGGGGAAGGTGTTTGTACTGAAACCGTGGTCGAAAGATTGTGGAGAAGAAAAGCCAAGCGTTAATCCGAAGGACAGTCGCACCAGATGGTATAGAACGTTGTGATGAAGAGTCGAAGCTTGTTACTGCATCATGGAAGCAACGAATCGTGGTGCTATCGAATCTGTTCGATTCATCCCAGTAGCTGTTCTCCCACCCCTCTACTCCGTTTGCTCCCACTGTTTACTCCCGTCAACTATCCCTAGACTCGGTAAACAGACTCAATCACCGGCAACCGGCCCCTTCCTGCCTCCAAAGTCCGTCGAAGATTCTCTGAGGTTCGTATATATCCGATTGTGATGAATTGGAGAATCGAAGGAGGTTCCAAAAGGAATGGGGGGAACCTGAAACACCCGAAGTTGACCCTGAGCCGATCTCTAGTGGTGTTCACTAGGGGTCAATATTTCTCGGGAAACCCAAATCGGACAGTTCAAAAGGATTGTATCAGCGCCGCCAGTTCTGATTGCACGCGAAATATGCAAAAGTCGAAAACGTCAACCTGTGTGGAGCTGCAATGGAGCAAAGGCGATCTCCTGAAGAAAACGAGTGGTGTGGTTGCAATGCGGCTTGCTGCGATGTGCCGCGTCGTTTACTTATGCTACTGCAGAACACAGTTATTACTGGAGGTCGTGGCCACGCTCGTAAGGTGTGAGGATCTACCTTTTGACCACTAGAGTCAGATACGATTCGGTCCAGCTTCTGGCGTGTTTTACCCGTGGGTGATTGGAAGTCTCATCACCCGTTGAGCAACGTACTTGTACGAGTACCCGAGCGTTGAACTCTATGGAGATCACGGTCAACCGATGGATGACTGAGCTTCCTCACAACAGCAGAACGTTGCACTGCAGGTAGGTACGAGTACTTGAGGGGAATTCGTGGCCGCGTATTGTATGCTGAACCGCCTTGGGGATCTCCAGCTTTGCGCGTACAGGACATGAGTGAGCTGCGACCCTTGGACCTGCCGAACACTTCACAAGCGTTTTCCAATGGAAGGATTTGCGCGCAGATTCGCCAAGCTGCTGATCTACCTGCGAGAGCAAGGCCAAAATCTTGTGGGTCAAGCAGAGTGTAGAACTGGTGCTTGAAGTACAAGTCACATCGTGGTCATGACATCTACTATGAGGAAAATCGAAACCACACATCCTTTATGACTAAGACCCTGAGTGATGTTCTCATCACGGCGGCAATACGATATCACCTCACTATAAAGCGCTGTATCGGGGTGCAGCTTGATGAATGGCTCTGGACGAGTAACTCAGGGGGTCGCATGGAACCTGCATACGCTACAGAATAATAAGCTTCGGCGCCCCGCATGTCACCCATGTGCATACTTCCAAGGTACAGAGTACGAGTAATGACGGGATCGACCGCCTTGAGTTGCCTACCAGCACTGTCAACGCAGATCATATTGATATTTCAAGGTAGGGCAATTGTGAGGAGTGAGATCTGTGCAGAGTCTTGCTAGTGTCAATCCCAATGAGCACGACGAACATTCAAGGCCAAGATCAATCCTGCTAACCGCGAAGCCAGCCTGCCAAGAGAGACATCCGAGACCAAGTGCAACAGTCGAGGATCCGTGGTTGGGAGCATTATCTCTAATCAAGACCATGCCGGCGTCCGTATGGAAGCGCCGCCACGACGAGATATGACATCCTCGCACATACAGTGCTGCTGGTTGATGGTGTATACCTGATCATTTGGCGAAGCGCCGCAAAGTCTCACGTACAATCTAGCGTGAGTGATATGTTTGACCGTAACATCCTGGGAAGCGCCCGCCACAAGTCCTCCGATCATACAATGACAGTAAATAGAGGAACGATCATAGTTGACAGAGTCAGTCTTAAGAGACACCATCTTCTCGCCCCTGCGCTTGCTTCCATTGGTGAGCCATCTGCAGCAATTTTGAGATCTTCGCGGCAGACTCGTTGTCCGCTGGGAACACATAGTCCATATACTCCTCATAGCTGGAGTCGTCTAGTTTTCTCCATCTCTTGACTTTCTCCGGCATCTGCTTCTCGACTTTCTCGATATCTTCGGGCGAGCCATGCGTGTATTCGAAAGACTTCCAAGCATTGAGTAGAGCGACTCTCTGACTCTTTGTTAGCAATTTGCGCCAGACTTGCAAATATCAATGAACTGCGTACCTCTTCTTTCAGTTCCTTCTCCTTCATGCTCTTGTACGCCCTCTCGAATACATTTCGTGCTCGGCGCTTTGCATCTTCACTGACGGGCTTCTCTTGAGCTTCCTCATCCTCCTCTCCCTCATCTGCTTCCGGTAAGTTGATCTCGAAGTGTGCATAGCTGATCCAAACCTTGACATGACCTGTTTTCTCCAATAGCCGCTCGTACAGGTCTCTTGTCCTGTCGTATTCGCCTTCTTCTTCCTCAAAGTCAATATAGGCCTTCCACAGTAGCTCGGGCATATCCAAAGTTGGTTGTCTGACTGCCAATTCGAATATCGCTCTAGTTCGCTCTAGATCATCGAGTCCTCGCTCGAGCTCCGCGAATTTGATCCATGCTTGACAATTAGCTGGATTCCATTCGATGTGCTTCTCGTACAGTGTTCGACACCTAACAAATTCAAACAGCTGCTTCTCAAACTCAATATACCCTTTGAAGAGCTTGTCTTTCGGACACATTCCAATCGCTTGGCCCATTGTCTTTCTTGCAGCCTGTAATTGCATCTGGCGTACCTCGAATTGAGCTTTTGCGATCCAAATCTTAGCAAACGTAAACTTCTTGTGCGGCACTAGCTTCAGACATTCTTGGTAGATTTGCCGTGCCCGCTCGATGTCCTTATTGTCCATTTCCTCCCACAAAGCGTAGAAGATCCATAAATAAATGTATCGTCGCCAGTGTCGCTTTTCCTGCGTCGGAGGTATCTGCGCTATTGCTCGCTCGTAAACGTCTCTCACTCTATCGACGTCCCCTGAGGTCTCTTCCAACCGCGCATAGTCGAACCACACATCATAGTTCTTGGAGTTCTCTTTGACCTGCTCTTCATACTGAACCCGGCGCTTCGACAAGATAACATCCTCCACTCCTTCACGATCACCGAATTGTTTTTCAAAGGTAGTGTATGCCTTGTGCAGTATGATGGATTTCGAGCGCGGTAATCGATCTAGTGCGTACTTGTAGATAGCTCTTGCACGCTCATACTCCTTGAACTTGGCTTCGAACCGAGCATATGCGATGAACAGTCTCTCGTCCATGAAATTATCCCCCAGCGTCTCGATAGCCATGCCAAAGACCTCTCGCACCAAGTCACTTGTGCCGTTCTCCTCTTCGAATCTTGCCCACTTGATCCAATTTCTGGATTCCGGATGTACAACAGTGAACCTTCCAAAGATCGCTCTTGCCCTCCCGAATTCTTGGTAACGCTTCTCGAGCTTGATGTAAGCGCTCCATGCTGCTTCGTCTGGTTCCCATGACATCCACCGCTCAAAGACCTGACGAGTTCCGGGAATGTTGCCAAGAGTCTCTTCCATGTAGACATATTTGTACCATAGCTTGTCAACCCTCGGGAGGATGGTAACGGCGCGATCCAGGAGGTTGCGGGCATGGTTGATGTTTCTCGTTTTCATCTCTGCTTCAATATATCGAATCCACAGTACTACGGCGGTGGAGTCCACATCCAAAGCCCGTTCGAAGATTGATCGTGCTCTATTATGATCTCAGCGTCCTGTACTTTCCCCAATGATCATGAAGCATACCTTCTGAACTCCTTTTGCTCCAACTCCCACTGCGCATAGCGCATCCAATTGTTCATGTTGATACGATTCCTCCGCACATAGTCCTCGAACTCCTTCCTCTTCCGGCCTTGAAACTCATGAAGCTCCTCAAGATCGGCGAAGCGTTGCGTCGGCGCCTGAAGGCCGGGTTCCTGGCGGTCGACAGCTTCTCTGAGAAGCTGCTCTGCAGATATCTGCGTCGGCGCCGACGACTTATTTTTGACCCTCGGGGGACCTCTTGAAGACTCCATGATTACCGCCTATATCCAGGTCCTTCAGATTCGTGGACTACTGGCCGCTCTTCGCTCCACAGTGTCCTGTTGCCGGCCAGAATTCAGTGATTGCGGGAGTCCAGGTGGAAACTTGTAAATCGACTCGTATTTCGAAAGATGCTCCAATCTTTCGATTCAGGGCTAATAACCAGTGCCAAAGATAAGAAAGTGAGAGAAGAGATGACCACTTTTGTTTGACACCCTTGCCGTGTGTTGAAGAAACACGGAATTTGCCGAGGCCGAAGTTTGACTCCATTAGTAAGGTAGTAACTCTCTGTACTCTCTACGACAACGCTTTGTCCCCTTACACGTCAAAATGTCTACCTTAGCCGATGAATTATTGAACGACTTTGAAGACTCTGGTTCTGAAGGTGAAAATGAGCAGAAGAGCAGCTTTCTGAACGGCGAAACCTCATCTCCAGCGCCGGACTTAGTCAACGGTCATGGACAAAGATCGGGAACGACAAAGCCTAATGGGGGCATGGAGTTGGACGATGATGAGGAAGACGTGGATAGTCAAGATGAAGAGATGTCAAATGGCGAGAGTGTGAATGGTGACACCCTCGCGGACGCCGATGACGAAGAGGATGCAAAGGCCAAGGTCGAGAAGATGCAGTTGAGTGGTGTTAATGATGTCCGGAGTGTGGCGGGCTTAATGAAAAGCTTGGAGCCAGTATTACAGGTCGGTGCACCCTTACCTCTCCAACATGACTCTCTTGTTTGAAGTTTGAGGTTTACATCTGTTCTTGCGGACCCTAGCCCTGACGTTCTGTCCGGCCCCCTGCAGAAAATCGCACACTACCAGTCATTACCTCCTGATCAGCAGACGACAGCTGTTGGTAACGTAGAAGACAATCCCGAATACCGTCTTCTAACTCAGTCGAACACCTTATCCACATCGATCGACAATGAAATCATCTTGGTACACAAGTTCATCCGGGATCACTACTCCACGCGTTTTCCAGAGCTTGAAACACTCATTACCAACCCGCTTGACTACGCCAAGTCAGTTGCTATCATTGGCAATGGACCTATGGACGACATCAAGAGATTGGCTTCTTCTGCAGATAACGTGGTGGGAGCTCCGCTTAAGAGCGTGCTGGACGGACCCTCTTTGATGGTGGTCACAGTCGAAGGCACGACGACGAGAGGCCGCGAAATGACAGATGCAGAGCTTCAGACCGTCATGAGAGCATGTGAGATGACATTATCTCTGGATCGGGCTAAAAGGATCCTCACAGAATATGTTCAATCACGAATGAACCTCTTCGCCCCGAATCTGACGGCTCTGATTGGCTCTCTGACTGCAGCTCAACTCCTCAACTTTGCTGGAGGCCTAACTGGTCTGGCCAAGACGCCTGCTTGCAATCTACCCCCGCTCGGCTCAAAGAAGCAGTCACAAACCGGGTTTGCTACTAATGTTGGAGTGCGTCAGCAAGGCTTTCTTTATCATTCACCTATCATTAGAGGAATACCGAACGACCTGAAACGTCAAGCTATGCGTATAGTGGCCGCTAAAGTCATCCTCGCGGCCAGAGTGGACCGAGTGCACAATAGCCCGGACGGATCGCTGGGCGAGGAGTTGAAGCAGTCTTGCCTTGAGCGCTTGGAGAAGTTGACAGAACCAGCGCCCAACAAAGGTCCTCGTGCTTTGCCCGCGCCTGACGATAAGCCATCCCGGAAACGCGGTGGCCGCCGAGCCCGCAAAGCCAAGGAAGCTACAGCGATGACAGATCTACGCAAGGCACAGAATCGCATGGCATTCGGCAAGGAGGAGAAAGAAGTGGGTTATGGAACAGGCGAAGGCACGAAGGGTCTGGGAATGATTGGTCAGGCCAATGAAGGCCGTATCCGCAATTTACAGATTGATCAGCGAACGAAGGCCAAGCTTAGCAAGTCGAACAAGGGGTGGGGCGGAGCTACGCCACTTGGAGGTACTGCGTCGTCTCTTCGCGGCTTTGGCCAAGGAGCTGGGAACTCGACTGTGCTGCGTGCACATGGTCTACGTTCATCTGGTGTGGGCTCGACGGCGGGTGCAGGAGCGGGAACGGCGAGTTCGCTGGCTTTCACGCCTGTGCAAGGATTAGAGCTTGTGGATCCTAAAGCGCAGGCCGAAATGAATAGGAAGAGGAAGGCAGAGGAGGATCGATGGTTCAAAGGTGGGACGTTCACGCAGATTGGAACCCAAAGCAGTGTCAACGGTGGAGGAGAAAACGGAGGTTTCAAGGTTCCACAACTGCCTGCACGTAAGAAGCTTGACACTGGAGAAGGCAACATGGCGCCTCTCCGCGGGAACAAGGCATGAACAGATCACTAGTATCCTCGCTATCCGCGCTTCGATGTACTATATTGGCGTTGATGGCTCTTCACCGATGCTGGTGCTCGGGGTTCGGCGTCTTGGGACATTCGGGAGGTCTGCTTCGAGCTCCTAAATGTACCAGTCTATCCAGTGACTGTATTCCATCTTTTCTGGGACAAATCGCAGTTCTCCAAGTGCCACAGATACCCGGCCTTGCTGTAAAGCCGATTAAACAGCCGCGAAGCCTCCTGGTTGCCCGGGTAGTAGTACTCGAAAGATGACCGGCACTCATTGCACGACAGGCCCCACTCTAGGCTCTTGGTGCTCGTGTTGAGACTCGGGAAAGCTCGTATGGCTAGAAAACGACGAAGGTCTTTGGACTTTTGATCATGCCCATCCCGCAACTCTTCCGTCAATAAGTCAAGTAACATCTCTCTACCCCGTGCGTTGTTCGCTACGCAACCGACTCCTGCGATCCGCGGAGTAAGTTGTTGGCTGGCATTTCTTTCCATCTTCTCTATGCCTCCGTGTATGATGATACCGATTTTCATGGCCGTTGGCTGGTCAACAAACGTAGTTTGAACCAAAGCCTTCTGCCGTTTGTGAGTGTAGAACCCAGGTAGAGCTTCGAATTGGGGAACTTGTTGTAAACTCTCGTCGTTCAACCCGTACGTCACGTTTCCTCTAGCATAGGCGAGTGGCAATAACTCCTTGGCTTCGTGGATGCATGAAAGACAGCAGCGATGGCACCCTAGATGTACCCGCCAAAGTCCCCGCAGAGCGTGCAGTCCTCGGAGCGGAGAGCCTCGAAGAGCTGCGATGCTGTCAAGTACCTAGCCAGATTGAGTGCAAACAGGGCGCGTAACGCATCTTTGGCATAAGTCACGACTTCTTTGTAGAGAGGCAGACAGTCGACGACTGCCTTGCGCGGTGGTTAATGGATCTAAAGGTGGTCAAAGTCTGGAAATCGATAGCCTGAACGAGCTCTAGCGGCAAACGATTGAGTTCCCCGAGAGTAGCTGAGGAATCTGAACATTTTGATCGAGATGTCTTCAGCTTACGGCCATTGTCAAGAGGACACTGCCGTTCTAGCCGGTGGTGATCGGGGAAGTGCTCACGATTTCGTGGCGACGTGAGCTTTCATATACGCCATTCTGTGTCGTCTTCATGTGGATTCCCGTCTGTTGACATTCGGGATAGCACAACCTTTGAGTGGATCAAGGTTGAATGCTAGACGTGAACCGTGGATTTGTTTTCGCGCCCCGCTTCGCGCCATACTACATCCGTAGCTAGCGGCTAAGCTTCAATCGTTGTCTTGCACGACGAGGTATCACTCTCTAACCAGTCTTCCTACGAGATCATTCCGGTCGGCCAGTCATGGTGCAAATTGTTGGAGCGTCTATCGAATCTAATCATCCTTTGAAGCGACCATTTTGTAGAGCAACGCGTTCGCATTAGAGTACGTGTCGGCCATGCGGTGTCTGTAGCTTCGGCTGACCTGTTACAGGACTCTTCTTCGGACTTACGACAAAAGACTAGGGCAATGGCATCTCCTGTCAAAAGTCAACATGTTCCCAATGAGATAGTCTTGCTCATCTTTCGTCAATTGCGTAAGCAAGATCTCAAATCAGTCCGCATAGTTTGCAAACTCTGGAGCTCGCTTGCTGTGGAGCTCCTCTTCGACCGGATCTATATATCCCCCCATCGAGAGAATCTGGAGGTATTTTCAAACATTACAAATCATCCTATCCTTAGCAAATCTATCAGGGAGCTTGTGTACGATATTTCCGTTTTCACCGCTGAGGTAACCAGACTTGAGTATTTCGATGCACTGTGCCAGCAAATGAGAGTTCGCTCTTTGCGCTTGCCTCGGAAGCACACTTTCCAAACTGCGGACGAACAAGTCAATGAGGTTCTCCAGTACGCTAAAGCTGATCACCAACCTGGTCAAAGACGTGGAGAGGGTGTGGCGCGCTTGAGCAATCATCGTATCGTGGATCGCGGACATCGAGCCTACCTGGAGTATGCAAGACAACAACAAGAGTGTTATGAGAGCGGCGAACTACTGGCCCGTCTCTGTTTAGGACTCGAGAAGCTGCCAAATCTCGACGCCGTTGTTCTTGGGGAGGATTGGAGGCATTATTCTACAGATCGCCAATTCGATCCTTCTATACTTCACTCTGTCCACAGATTAGGGTGTCCCCTTGCTCGCACCTGGAACCCCTTGTTTCTGGAACCAAAGACCATATGGCGAGACGATGACGGACATATCGAGTTCTTTACCGTAACGCGCGCTCTATCTCTAACCCACAAGACAGTCAAAAAAGTTCTGGCCTGTTCCTATTTGAGGCTGTATCAGAGTGCGTTCGATTCAAACGCTTTAATGTCTACTTCGCTAATGCGCCATACCATCAATGCCTTGCAGGATGCGGAGACGCTGTCGATGCGGATATGCTCACGTCCCGGACACGATACCGGTTCTATAGACGCCTTACCAACCGTGTTGCAATCGATGACCGTCTTAAAGGATCTCGACTTGGATATGAACAAACTGCTCGGCGACAACGACACACTATACACGTTACCCGAACTATTTGGATCCCGTTCCGTCTGGCCTCATCTGTCATACTTGAAAGTTTCGTCCTTCGCCGCAAGTGAGACCACTCTCATCCGCTTTCTGACCAGATTACGGGCCTTGCGGGAGCTCCGTTTGGAAAACATCGAGCTCACGAGTGGGAGCTGGGAGAGTACGATCGAGGGGATGCGAACGTCACTCGGGTTGCGAGCGCTGACCTTGGATATGCCCCTCAGGCATCTCGGAGGAGTAGATGTTTGGGATGAACTAACTTGGGATGTAGAGTTCATGGACGAGAAAATCGAGCGTTATGTTCTCTACGGCGGGAAGAATCCACTCAGGGTTGAACCTCAAGGATGATAAGGGCACAAACGTCACGGTGTGTAACTTGTCGCACGACTTGCAAGCAAGCGGGCGTGCGATTGCACACGGCATTGCCATTGCTCAAATTCTGGCCCACGAAGCTATAGCCCTTTTTCGACTCCCGTAGGGCACATTAGATGTTCATATAAATTCCCGTCTTGGTTGAATGCTTCTGTTCTTTTCTTTCTACTTTAGTAAAAGATCTCTTCACTATATGTGTTTTTCTATAACGATCGTGAGGGTATATAGTAACGTTGTGACAACGTAAAGAGTACCCAAGGAGCACTATAATCTACCGTTGGAAAGATAGGATTCAGGCCTATGATCGTATGAGTAGTCGATAGGTATTATTGTATTATTATTAAACACTTCGTATTCTCGAAGCAACCGAGCCTCCCTCTTTACACCAGTGCCTTCCCAGACACTCCGTTGATCCCAAATCAATCAGGCCGGCCCTTGTATCCAGGTATCAAACGCCAAAACCATGCCACCGACACTCCGTCTCAACGCCCCCGATAAATGCACCGACTCCGAATAGCAAAATTTTATTATGGAGAGCAGGTATACTTAAGCGGCGAAGACTGCTTTGACGAAGCCGACGCCGAAGCGGAGACGGAGGTCGAGGGTGAAGATGCGTGATGATGTTGCTGTTTTCCATGGACTTTGGCGTGGCGTCGCAGTTGTTCTGTCCATGTATAATTCGTCAGCACCGATATCTGCGATGCAGCGCGACGTGCCCTGGAGTATAGGATACTGACCTGCTCGCTTGAAATCCTTTCCGCAGCCGGGATGGTCGCAGATGTGTTTGCCTTTTTCCTCGTGTGCTGGTATAGCGTTAGCCTTTGGCACAGGAGGAGCCTTGGGATACTTACTTTTCTTGTGCTTGGAGAGGTTAGATGACTGTGCGGTAGGTGAAATCAGTGATCATGCCAGCCGGTTGTGATGTCAGGATCATAGGAAACGTACTTCAGCGAACCATTCGCCGCAGAATGGACATTTCAGTGGTTTCTCGCCGGTATGATGTCTCTTGTGCATTGCTGAAGGGATTGGTTAGCATTCGACATGGGTTTCCGAGGGGAAGGATGTATACTCAGGGAGGTGGTTGTCGCAAATGACTTTCCACAGTTGGGCCGATCGCAACTGAAAGGCCTTTCTCCGGTATGGGTTCGCTCGTGTTGTTCCTTGGCAGCGAAAGTGGCGAAGTTTTGGACGCAGAAGTCGCATTTGAAGGGCTTGTCTGTGTCTTGATCAGTATCGTCGAGGGGATTCATGCGGAGATGCCATTCCGGTAGCGACCTACAGCCTGTATGTGTGACAAAGTGTCTCTCTAGCTTTCCCTTCTGGGAGAAGGGCTTTTCTGGTCCTCTCTCACAACCTCTCCAGCAACAGACTAGATCTGACTTGGAGGTGACCATCTTGAGGTGGAAACCTTTCAGATGCTGCTGTAGCTCTCCTGTAGAGTTAAATGTCATCCCACATGCCATCTCTCCCTGACCTAGCATCCACTCGCACACGTATTTTTCAATCGCATCTGAAGTTGCATGTGCTGCCGTATGGTCTGAACCAGGCGTGTCGTTGAGTGATATCGATCTAGGGTCCATCAAATGATCCGTCTGCAAATGTAAGCTGAGGTCCTTAGGATCAACTGCCGTAGCGCCGCATCGCTCCCATTCGCAATGCAGTTCGTTGTTTGACACATGCCCGCCCTTAAGATGCCTATCAAGGTCGTCGACATCCTCAAACGTTGCATCGCATCCCTGCCACAGACAAACGTGCTCATCCCTTGCTGGACTGTGTTTTCGCTTGACGTGGCTTAGCAGCGCTGACGAGTCAATATCCTCTTCGCAATGATTCCATTGGCAATGGAGTGATGTCTGTGGTTTGATATGCTGCTCCTGGACATGGTAATCGAGTGCTCTCCAATCATAAAGCGTCATATCACACTGTAAGCCTCCTTGTACCCATTTACACTGTGTAGGATGACCTCCGCCAGTTTCTATACTTTGCTGTTGTTGCGTAAGACCATACGTGTACTGTGAAGAGTGCTGTCCGAACTCTGTGGAGACCTTTCGGCGCTTTACTGGTGAATGGGAGGAGTCGATCCCAGGTACAAAGCCACTGTTTATCGATGTATTCCTCAAGAGAGGGTATTGACCAAAGCTGTAGTTCTGCTCGACATGCCAAATTGGCGCAGCGCTCTGGGTGGCCCAGACCAAACCATTGGATGCTTGCCCTTCCGTTGTTGTATTCCACCAGGGCGAGAACTCCTGTGCCCTCCCTGCCCCTTGGTATCCTACACTTTGTATTGTTTGTAGACAGTCCGCGTCGAAGCAAGGCGGCGCAGTATCCTGGCAAGCATCTTCGGCGCAATCGAGGTTGGTACAGAAATTCTCATCGTCGCAGTCAACGAATCCATCACAGGAGGGTAGGCATTCGGGAGAGCATTGATCAGACTCACAGCAGTCGCTGCACGCCGTCTGGCTACATTTATCGGAGCAGGTCGAGGTCTTATCGTCGTCCACTTCTGGACTACTTCCGTCGGTAGTAAGAGAGGGTGCGGTGTCCATCGCAGGAGTGAGCAGCCTGGCTCTTTGCGGAGGCAGTAGCTTGCGTTGCGCAACTGCTTGGAGCGGTGCCTCGATCTGGGGATGCATGATAAAGTTGTTATTCGGAAGGCAACCAGGCGGTTATTGTGGAAGAGCGACGTCCACTCGCGTGGTGGTGCGGTTTGTGAGCAGTCCCGGTCAAGATGACGATCCCCACGGCGCTTCAACTAGCAAGAGGCTCAAAAGAGCCGCAGCGGCCGTTGACATGAGGTAGGGCTGTGACGAACTTCGGTATAGTCCCCAAGGTGCTCCTCCGTTTCCGGTGATGTACAAGTAGCAAGTACGTCAGTGCAAAGTATGTGCGAGAATATCGAGTGCGGTTACTTCGTGCCAGACTGCTGAAGTGCGTCAGCTAAAGAAAAGAGCACAAATCATCCCTCTTCCTTGTTACATGTTCTATGTCATGAAGTTTGAATTGATTGGTGATCAAGTTCCGACGGAGAGGCTTCGTACATTCTATTGTCCGTAAGTACAGTACTGTATGTACCCCGCCATTCATCTCCAGTAATGTCCAAGATCACTGCGCCTCCATAGTTGCGCAAACGCCGCCCAGATGCCACGACATATAGATACGAATTGGCTGCCAAGAAGTCTTCGCAAGTCCTTAATACCTATACATGAATCATAATGGGCAACATCTGCGGCAAAGAATCTAAAGACTCCGACCCCTTCTCCCAGCCAGGCCGTACTCTGGAATCTGCCCCTCCCCCACGCTCCACCAACGCACGGTCGTCAGTTCCCCCTAATATCACGAGCCAAGGCCGCACACTCGGTGGACCAGCGCGGGGAGATACAGAAGATGCGCGACGAGCGGCGGCGCAGGCTGCGGAGGTGCGTACTGCTCAACAGCCCATGTCCACCACGACATGCGTTTGAAAGGCTATGAGGAGGGATTACGGATCTCCTGGATGAGCATGCTGATGAATGCTACACAGGAACGAGCCTTGAGATCGAAACAGCCTAAGGGGAAGTTGGGGTCTCAGCTTGCTAAGGAGAGGCAACAGACAAGGACGGATACACTGGGGCAGGCTAGTAGGGAGGAGAGGAGGGCAAGGGATGCCGATGCAGGTGCAGAGGCGAGGAACTGGAACTAAGGGATATGAGCTGGTGGGATGATAGATGGAAAGTAATCCAAGGTCCAAGATGAAAATAAAACGTCTTTTGGATATCTAGAAGTGTGCCAGCATAGGATCAGGTATTGGAGGTTATATTTGCGGAGGTTTCCTTGCGGTATTGAGAGCAACCATTAGCCTATTTTGGCATAGATGAGAGCGCAACATACAGTGGCGGGATTGAAAATTATGGCAATGTCTCGACAGAAACATATCTAGACGACATTGTACCGTCCGCTCACAGGTGCCCTAGCATCACTGTCCGCCGCAGCGATCGTGCCTTCCTTGAGTAACCTCATCAGTTCTCTCATGGCGTTGGTAACAACCACTTCTGTATCGCCTTCCACAAGGATGTACAACTTGGGGTTCTCTCCAGCCTGTGGTTCTTTACCCGTGGCGTAGAAGCTGCCCTTGGTAGTAATGGACGTGCCAGTGGCTTCCAGGATCTTGGCAACGTTCGTTCGATTAGTGACGGCCCAACGAGCTTTTTCTGTTAGCTTGTTAGCATGCCGTTCCGCTAATCTAACACATGTTTTCGAAGAGGACTCACGAGGAAAGTCATTAATTTCCAAAGTGGCGTGGAATGCCCCAGCATCTGGACCCTTGTTATCGATAGGTACGCCGGATCGCATCTGCCCTGTCTTGTTCAGTCGTGAATGAATATCGGCGACTGCTTGGCCCACTCTGTCCAAAGGATTCTTGGTCGATCCAGCTGCGGGTGCTTCAGTTTTATGCACAGTAATTTTGCCGTCCAGGTCGATGCCCTTTGGTACTCCAGGAAGAGGAGTAGGTGCAGAGGCAGCCTGAACAGCTGAGGCAGCTTTGACGACGAGATCATCATCCTTGTCTTTCTTATCTTCTTTTTCATCGTCCTCCCCTTCCTCGCCGGTCTTATAAGTCTTGCGCTCACGATTACGAGCAGCATCTCGTTCTTGATCGAGGCGCTCCAAACCCTTGCCGCCGAAACCAGATCCACTGACTTTCTCCTTACCCGCCTTGACCTTCTCGATGAAAGTATCAACAAGCTTCTGCACAGGCTCGGGGACCTCTTGCCCACTTTGTCGCAGCGCTTTGGCAATGTCTAATGAATAGCGTTCTTGCTCTTCTGTCAGGAAAGTCACAGCTGTGCCAGTGTTGCCCGCTCGTCCTGTTCGGCCAGCGCGATGGACGTAGTCCTCTAGATGATTCGGCGCGTCATAGTTGACCACAAGCTTGAGTTGCTTGACGTCAAGACCACGAGCGGCGACGGAAGTAGCAATCAGTATAGGGACGACGCCGGCTTTGAAATCTTCGATTGTAGAGTCTCGATCAATCTGGTCCTTACTGCCATGGATAGACATACAGGGATATCCCTTTCTCATGAGGTCGCGCAACAATCCATCAGCGGACTCTTGACGATCTACGAAGATCAGGGTTCGGTCATCTTCGTTTTTCTCGTCGTGGTAGAGATTTCCGAGCAGCTCAAGTAGTCGAAGGAATTTGGTCTCTTCTGAGCGAACCTCAACGATCTGCTTGATTTCGGGAGCGACAACACTTCTGCCGCCCACAACAATCTCAACTGGCTTGGAGAGTGTCTTCCGAGCCAGAGCCTCCATTTGCCGAGGAAACGTGGCGGAGAAAAGTACGGTCTGTCGGTTAGGTCGGATGTTGGCAAGAATCTTCATTACTTGGGGCTCGAAGCCCATGTCAAACATCCGATCTGCTTCGTCAAGTACTACATAAGTGATACGGCGAAGATTCGTGACTCTACCGGAGTTTGCTGCCAATAGATCTATCATCCGGCCTGGGGTGCAGACAATGATTTCTGCTCCCCGCTTGAGATCCGCAATTTGATCCTTGATTGGAGCTCCTCCATAAGCGCAGACAGCTCTAAGGTTCAACGCCTTCAGAAATGGTTTGCACTCTTTGTGGATCTGAGTCGCCAATTCTCGCGTCGGAGTCATAATCAGTCCCACCGGGCCCTCCAGTGTATCCAGCGGTCGCTGATCCTTGATATGCCTAAACATCGGTAGTAAGAAAGCTATGGTTTTCCCCGAACCTGTTTTCGCCACGCCTATCACGTCTCGGCCAGACATGATTGCAGGTATAGCTTGAGTTTGAATTGACGTTGGTTTGTCGTAGCCTAATCTCTGGATGACGTCCAACGACTGAACCCCAAGTCCGCACTGTGACCACTTTTGCACGGGCTTTGGTGCATCAACCCCTCGGATTTTGATGCCGTCGAGCTCTAATCGTAAATCAGCGACCTCCTCCTCGGTCATTTCAGCCAGCTCAGCAGGCTCGTGGTAGAAGCTCTTTCGAAATGATTCATAGTTCATCTTAGCATGGTTGACAGTCGGCAAATCCTTCTTCTTCCTCGATTTACTCGCCATTGCTAAGATATCGTCAGGGTCAGCGTCCAAGGTCTTAAGGTCGACATCGTCGTCTCCAAACATAGCCTCGGGCTCTTGTATCTTCTTCTTTGAAGGCTTGATGCCATTGACAGCTCTTGGCGCGCTTAGTGGATCACCGAGCTCTGTCATGAAAGCATCCAGAGGATCTGCTTCATCCTCCTCTTCCATTGGCTCTGGCACACTCTCTTCCTTCGGCACATCTGCCATTGCGACGTCTTCGATCGGCTCCGCCTGTTCTGTCTTGATCGACGCGTCTTCAACATCCTCGCCAGCTTGGTAGGCAAGATTCTGAGTCTGCAAACGCTCCTCGCGTTTTTCGGCAGCCGCTCGGGCTGCAGCCGCAGTCTCCTCTTCGGTTCCAGCGTCTTGCATGTCAACGTCATCATCGTCATCTTCTCCATCAACACCGTTAGCGGGAGCAGCAATCTTGTTACTCTTAACATCTTCAAACGGAGGGGTGGGTAGCTTCTCCAATTTCTTTCTGGTAGCTTCTTCGTCGCCGAAATCCAGTGTGCGCTTCGCAGAAGACTTCTCAGCTTCGGCGTTTGCCTTGTTTCCCAACCCAAAGCCGCTTACATTTCCGCGGGCTTTCAACGGCAATACAGATGCAGCTTGATGTGTCATAGTTAGCGTTGTTCACGACTTGGCTGAGCTAACATAAAATGCTTACTAGTAGAGGAGCTTGAGGCAGCTGCGGAACTGTCAGCTTTCAAATCCGCACTCGAAAGACTCAAAGTAGCGGACGCCTTAGCCATTTCAGGAAGTGCAACATCTTTTCCTAGTGTAATCAAACTCGCTGAGCCTCCCGTGGCCCTCTTCGCAATGGCTTTCGGGTCAAATTTCCCGGCATATGGTACTGGCGAAGTATTACCATTCGGTGTAGCGGGTGATTTTGGTGAAGCCGTTCTAGGTGACGCCGTAGCTTTCTTATCGATCTCGTCAAGCAGACTACGAGTTCCACCGGCAGCTTCCAATTCTTTCTGCTTCCGTGCTCTCTCCGCCGCTTGTTTCTGTTTCCAGGCCTCCACTTTCGCAAGCTTCTCGGCCTTTTTCTCATCATCGATTTGAGTCATACGTGTTGAAGCCACGGGAGACTGCAGTGGGTAATATATGTTAGCGTGTGAATTCTGAGGACATTGGACAAGGAGAGTTACATTTATGCCATTTGCATTGGGCTTTTTGGCTATGCCTCGATCCCTGGTGTCTTCCCGTCTGCTCCTCCGCTTTGAGTCAGTAGAATCGTCGCGCCGTCTCCGAGCTTGATCGCGGGAGTCGCCTCGCCTTTCTCGATGATCCCTATCTCCGCTCCTCCGACGGTGCTCTTTCACCAGATCTCGATCCCTGGATCTTCTTCGCTCTCGAGATCTATCTTTCCGGCTTGGTCGGTAAACATCTTCGTCGCGCCGATCGTCACGCCTATCGAAAGAACGATCACGACGCCGATGCGAGTCGCGGTCTCGGTATCGCCTCTGCATATTTCCGTAGTAAGCACTGAGAGGCTCCGTGAAGCTGGCTTGGGGCCGAAAACTCACATCGGGACTTCGTGACCTGCTTCTCCGTCTGTGGCTCCTTCCATCATCTCGTCGACTCTTGTCGTAGCGGTCGTCGTCTCGCCGACTTCGCTTTGAGGAAGAGAACGAGCTGCCTACAGGCGATGGTGAGCGAGTATCCTCGTGGCGGGCCATGTTCCCGAGCTGGATTAGTGAGCTTTACTTCAGTTATCTTGAGAACCGTCAAAGTAACACGGTGCTATGTCTGGTGTAACCGATCGAGAAATCGAGGTCGTATTGCTTGTAAGTTTCCGAGCCGGTAATCGTCGAAGATAGAGGTGATCTTGCGCTTGAATGGAGCTATGCGAGGGTGAAAGTTATTCAGGGCTCAGGTGCAGTATTTCAGTCCAGATCATCACCAGAAAGTTTACCTTCCTTTGCTGGATAAAAGTTTGCGATGAAGTTACATCTATGGATTGGATTTGGGTTGAGCCGCATTTTCATCACGCCTAAAGCGGTATAGGCAAGTCTCGCTTCGAGTTACCTGCATGTACGAAGCTACAGGCCTTTAGTAATGAGACACGCTAATTATGCAGCTAATAACGCCACAATTACAAGGGGGTTTCCTGTCCAAAATAACCTTGCTGTCGCTGATAACTAATGGTGTTTACCATAGGTCAATGGCAATGTCACTGTCCCATTCTGACTCATCAACATTCTCAACATCATTGTTCACAGCCTTCACAGCCTTCACAGCCTTCACAATCTTTGCAGTCTTCTTCACCCTCACTGTCACCCTCATATATTGTTGACTTTGTTGTTGTTCATTCTTCATTCATCAAACTTGATTCTTCTTGTTGTTCAGCACTTTCTCACAGTATTCATTGACTTCTTCAAGGCAAATGACCTTTTGAATATGATGTGAAATACACTTAATTCATCACTGAATCATGAATTGTGAAAGATCTTTTCACACCTGAGTTCACACACTTTCTACAGTCTTTTGAGCTTGAGGGGCTTCTTTTCTGATGGTTTCTTGTTTCATATAGAATTAAGTAGGCTTAATTGCATTGAGATCAGAGCTGTTTTCTGGCCATAAGAATCTTTTTACTTAAGTTAATGCATAAACAGGTTTTTAATGCTTTGAATTATAAGCAAAGGCTTTATTCTTCTGAACAACTGTGTTTAAACAAGTCATCATGCACTCTTTAATAAAGAGTATGAGCTTAGGCTTAAGAATAACTTTCTGGTAATGATATCAGTCAATTTCTTCTTTTAATTTGCCTTGTGTGACTGCTTCTCTTTTGACAGTGAACTTTTATTGAGGCTTCTTGTCTGAATTAGTTCAATTCATTTGAAGTTGTCTCATTTCATTAGTAAGTTCTCATTTCTGTTTAGCAGCTGGTTTTAACTTCTTGTTTCAGTGTTTTAAAAACTCTGTTGTCACTTTTTTCTTCTTTGCTGTCTTCTTCTTTCAGCAATGAAATAAACCCTTTCTGTCATATGAAAATGAGCCTCAGAACATAAACTCTAACACCTTATTTCAATGAAGTCTTGTGCAGTCAAATGCAAATTGCTTCTTTAATGTTCTTCACACCTTAAGTGCTTTTCTGTGGTGTCTTAAGAGTATGCTTGTCTTGTTTGTTCATATAACATTCTTTCAGTCTTTAAGGATTCAATGCTGATGTCAGAGAACAAATTGAAGTCAGGCTTTCTTCATAGAAGCAGTAAGGCTTAACTTAGTGATGAGCTTTTATTTATACAGATTGACTGCATGAAGAACTCAAAGAACAGTGAATTTGAATACATCATGCTTAAAAGCAATGCATTGAGCATTCTTTTCTCAATTGTTTCTGTTCTTCTTAACTGATGTAACTAGGTTCTTCTTCTGCTTCTTGTTATGTTCTGATCTGAGATGCCTCAAATATTAAAGCTAAAGGTTTGTGCTTGTTGATATAAGAGTCTCAGTGTGCAGTGAAGGGTAAACCAGTAGTTGATAACTTGTATTGAGTTGAACATGATTGTTTTCATAAGGAAAACAACTCTTTCTATATAGAAAGAGGATTGACCCTTAAAGAATTGACTCAATCTGTTAAGGGTTGACTTGACACTCTCACGGTCAAGTTGACACTCAACTCATCATCTCATGTCAGAGACTACACAGTTCTTACATTTGACTCATTCTGTTAGTTTTATCTGAGTATGATTATAACACTATCTTCTCTCTTTGTGATCCCTGTTCTCAGAATTCTACTTAAGTGAGGGTATAAATGAAATCTCTCAATGTCAGTCATGCCTTAAAAGCCTTCTCTCACTCATGAGTACAACAATCACCTTTGCACTGTGAAAGAGATCACTACATCTGACAGTCTTTTGAACATTGTCTGTGTTTATTGTTTTAATCACTCTATCTTCTGTGTGATGATGAAGTCACATTTTAAATGTGCTGAGTGTACTCATTGAGATCATTCATGTGTGAGTGTAATGTGAGAATCACTGAACCACATCTGCAATAAGCTGAAGTTGAAAATTCTTCAAACTGAGAAAAAACAAGCCCGCCTCTTTGCAAAGCTTTCTCAGTTACACAAAATGTTGTGTCAAACTCAAGATTGTGCTAAACAGAAAACTCTTTATCTGTTAAAGAAAATGAACAACAATAACAATGGTGATGAGGAAACTCCTCAGCCTGAGACCTTGTTTCAGCTTTTCAATAACATGTCAAATGACTTTTGACAGTTTAACTTTGTCACCTTCCCTTCTCAAAGTGTTGAAGTGTTCTTGCACAACCCTTAAGGTTTTCTGTGAGTTCTCATGTGTTTTCAGAGGTGTTGTACCCCTTTCATTTGATGAGGTAGTGGGTTTTTTTGCTAATCATCTGTTTCTCTAAAATGTTCTTAACTTGATATTCTTTGTCAGATTTGACAGACATTTTAATGATCTGAAGTGGTATGAACTGATTGTAACACTGAAGCATGAACACATGAAATACTGAGTGTATTTGCATTTTCTTAAGTAAGTCTAGCTCATAGCTTAACCTCTTGATGTTTCTCTTGATTTTGAATGGTTTTATGCTCTTGTTGTTCAACTTCTTGCTTCTTTGTTTTATATGAATGTTGTCTGTTCTTAGATAAACTCTCTCTTCAACCACAAAAGGTTTTACCTCTGTCATTTGTTCTTTTTGTTGCTGAATCCTGCTTGTCAGGTCTTTGTGCAACTTCTTGATCTCTGCAATGTCTAGCATTGCTTTCTGACTTTGTGATTTGTGTGCTCACAGTTCTTGTCATACCTTTGAGTTATATTCATAATTTGCTCAAAATGGTGTTTCTTCTGTGGTTTCATTTTGTGTGTTATTGTACACAAACTGTGCCGTTAACAACAGTTGTACTCAGTTGTTCTGATTTCTATTGACATAGTGTCTCAAGTATGTCTTAACT
>JAABUP010000777.1_pt1 | contig 68962 bp, 98 predicted proteins | sample 5559201 | NCBI WGS metagenome assembly JAABUP01 (sample SAMN10711887, study PRJNA513373) | rock metagenome | isolation source: Antarctica rocks | place: Antarctica
GAACAGCAGGAGTGCATCATGCTCTGCTTGTGTTGAAACAGTGGCAGAGGCGCCATTGTCAAGTGCACAAGGTGCTCTCTGCAGCACGATGAAGCATTGCAGGCAAGGTCTGGCACCAAAGGGGGATTCAGTTTCAAGCAGCTTCACCCCTGCAGACCGCATAAGCTTGTGGCTACGGCCAGTGGAGTCTGTCATGAATTTGCCTGTGTAGCAGAGTAGCTGCCTAAGATTGCACATAGGTGCCTACCTCTGGCTAAGACAGCCTCTAATGCTCGTAGCTCATATGGTAGGCTTGTGTCCACATGCAGGTTGTGATCACTTGCAAAGGACAGCTTTTGTTCACTGACGCGCTGAACCAAATCTTTCACAAAGGGACAGTCTGGAGTGGGGAAGGCAGGCTGTGACGGATGCTCTGCGTCTGGCACACTTAGAACCAGAACCTCATCTTGACAGATGATCAAGCGCATGCTTTCTACATTGACCACCAGCGCTTTGTCCCTGATGAAGATTGCTGATGGATATGGCATTGGCACCTGCATGTAGTGTGTGGTCTCATTTCTGTCAGAGGACCACCAGCTCAGGTACTATGTTATCTTCATGTGTCTGATATGCTCTCATTGCAGGCAAATGGTGCCTTACCATAGGATCCAAAATACGCAAATCTCGGTATGGTATGCCCAGAGTGTCAACCAGACTGTGCTTGTCTGCCTGTGTGGCACATAGATGACCCTCACATACTGCTTTGCTGCTGTTTGAGCCTCACTGTAACACGGCGTTGCAATGTGACAGTTCCAATCCTCTAATTCCAACTTTGAGGAGGGCCAACATACCGATCAGGACAGATCAACACAGATCACAAGCTGAGACTGACCGTGATGTAGTTCAGCTTGCCGGCTTCGTTGACTCGCAACCATTTCCTTGGGTGTGTGGTACTGCCAAAGCGCTTGCGCCCCACACCGTCTATGCCTATGCCAAGCCCCACTGTGCTACCAGCTGTGACTGACACATTCAACAAGTCACTAAACCCTACAGCCCCTTTCACAGACAGCGCCGAGGGCCTGAGCATCTTGGTGTCCGCTGGGCCAGCTCTGCTTCCCTAAGTGAAGAGAGCATGCAAGGTTTGATCGAATGCGAGGCTTGTTGTGAGACTGCGAAATGGGTCACCAAATTCGCTAAATCGGCTGATGTTCACATACACCTGGACATACACTCTGACTTTCCAGCTTGTTGCGCTAAGAACGTCAGATTAGCTCAAAAGCTTGGCAGAATGCACTTTTGAAGTCAGAAATTGTTTACCGGACAGGTTTTAAGTGATGATGAAGACAGACTTTGCATGATGAGTTCACGCTGGGCCTGGTTTGGCAAAGTGGAACTCCAAAATCAGAGCAGCATTGAGCATAATTGGTTGAGACGCAGCGCTGCTGATGTCGCATTTGTAGGTTCATGAAGAAAGACCTGAAATGAATCTAGCTGAATTTACTTGGTACTTGACAGATGACATGGTCAAATTCTAAGTTCCTGCAAGCAACATGTCTACTGGCTGAAAAACAACTCACACATACATGTATGTAATCTTGACCCATACATTCACTAGTCTGGACAGAAGCTCTGGACAGCATCACAGCTTACTGCTTTGCTGCTGTGCTTGCATTTGCGTTTGCTGAGCTTCTAGGAATGTTCTCATGACCTGGAGCTTCTCACCCTCCAGCCTTGGTATCACATGCCCTGCAAAAGGGAGAAAAAAACAACTGCTTGGAGGTTACAGCAGTGGGCCATATACATGAAGTCATTGTCTGCCTGTGCTGGCTGGCTGCACCTGCTCATGCCTGACAAACGTCTTGCAGTACAATACATACCCGATAATATTGGTCCATCACCATGGAAAAGTATGCTAACAGTATGCACCAGATTGACTGTGACGCTGCTATCAGAAAGCATACAGGGCTGGCAATATGATGCAAAATCCGTTGAAGTACTCATGACATCTGATCTGCTTTCAACCAGTCACTCACCTCTGGGATGCCTGATGAGGATGGGATCTTGCCATTTAGTCAGCTGGAACTCAGACCACTGCACTCACAGACCCAGTGCCATGAGCTTGTCTTAGTAAGCCAGATCTCAGCTCAATGCAGATACTCAGTCCATGCATGCAGCCAAACATTGCCGATACATTCAATATGTTGCTTAGCCAGTCATGTGAGATGATGCCATGTTATGTTGATGCATGTCAGTTTCTGGGCGAGCAGACCTATCACACAGATGTAGCTAGAGACAAGCAGCTGAATGAGAAAGCAGGTTGATTTCCAAGTCAGACTGACTGGCTGGTGATGTTCTACCTCCTTGACGTAATCCTTGTCCCCAATGATGTGGACAGACGGCAGCGTGACCTTCTCTTTGTAGATGTAGGACAGATTCCTATCTCTGATAAGGGCTCCAGCAAAGAAGATTGCAAACTTCAGAGGAGCTGCACCCTGCAGTCGCAAAAACACTGGGTGAAATGAACGGTAGGTAAGTCTGCTTACTCATGAGGCTAACAGGCTGCCCAATTGCCTTTGGGCAGATGCTTTGTGGCAAAATAGCAAGTTTCATGCCAAAGATACCAGATCATGAACCTGCTGGTTGGGATCATGCTCTTTGCCATACGCTGCTAACTACTATGAAGCTGGTTGTGTATTGACACCACACCTGGTGACATTGTGATGCCAAGTGCTATAGATGTATGTGTACTCTCAGCAGCTGTTGCAGGCGCTCTTAAGTAGGCAATCCAAGACCGTGTGGCAATGCTTCTGCCAGTCAGAAAGAGACCTCATTCATGCTAATAAAATGTGGGGCTTGTCAGTGACTAACAAGGTACAAGCTGCCTGCTCAAAGCCTTGACAGCCAAGTGACAGAATATGCAGCTTGGCAAGGGGAGCACATCAATTACAGGTGCTTTCACAACTTGTGGATGGCTAACCTGAAGCATGACACCCAGTCTTTGTAGAGCCGCTACTGTGGATGCACAGGCGCCTCCCTGAAGCAACACGACGTGTTAGCTTCATAAGCTGCAACTAGCATGAGTAAGGTGGCAGCACCAGTAATAACATGGGTAGCATGCATTGAGATGCATATGTTGTGGTTTGCCATGAAGTCACGACTAGCTTCTACTTGCCATGGCTTGTCAAAGCATCGGAAGGAAGGGTTTGTCCTTGTCTGACATTATCTAAACGTACGTGTACCTGTGAGAAGCCCATGATGCCATCAAAAGGTCCCTGTTCCCGAACTACCTTCTCCAGAAAGTCCTTGGATGTGTCCCAGCCTCTGTACGTCACTCGGTCTCGCTCCTCGTCCTACAGCTTTTTGACTGTGCCCTTGACGTTGCACTGCTTGTCGACATAGTTTCTGATGCACAGCTTGATTTCCACAAAGCAAAACAGCCAGCAGGGCCTGTGTTACGCTACCTTCTCAGCATTCCACCACTCATAGTATGGTCCATCAAAGTATGGCTTCACGTCTTCAGGGATGGGGCCACTTGCTGCATTGGGGGCATTCACATAGACCTGTGGTTACAAGAGTAATTCTGAATCAGGAAGCAGGCAGTACTGCAGTGCACAGCGTGCTTGTACAAATGCTTACTATGTCCAGTAGATCTTGTAGAGCTTTGTCCAAGCCAGCACGACTCATCTGCAAAAGTTACCAAATGGAGGTCAGTTGTGTGCAGGTCAATCTAATAGCGAAACACTCCAGCTGCGAGCGTTTCATATTCTGTAAGTTTTGCGAAGGCAACGGAGCGACAACCTGCAAAGCAAAGGTCTTGCCGCTAGTCCGAAAGCTATGCAACGCCAGAACTCGGAGCTTGCGTGCCATTGCGTTTGAGGTGGTGCCGTTTGCAGGAGAGGACTGCGCTGAACTAAGTATAGATCGGCCGCCTGAGCGAACTGCCACCGGTGACATGTAATGGCATGAAATGCGCGAGATCTGCCAGTCTAAAGACGCTTGCGCAGCGATGCTCAAGAACTGCTAGGCTGAGCTGGAGGTCGTTCAGGGATGACACTAATATTGACTAATATGAAATCCGTTTGATTACAAGTTGAATTTGCAACACATGAAGGTTTGGTCTTCGCCTGACCCAGCACTGCCTGACGGGTCCAAGATCTCTGCTCAACTGTGCATTACACAAAGTAAACCTTGTTCACATTGCCCTACACATCTACTGCATGCAGACGTAAAAAAAACTAGCCAAAAGAGCTTTCCACAATTTGTTTGTGAAAGCTGACGGACAACAAGAACTACAACACTTTATCAGCATCAGAGCTGCATCGGTGATTATCCTTGCCTAGACTTGAGGAAGCTGAGCAGCCCTTCACACTTTGCAAGCACAGCAGGGAAACCTTGATTGCGATGCTGAATGTCTTGTACGAGCTGGAGCGCCTTGTTGAATGACTGATTTGCTTCATCTTCTCTTCCTAGAGCCTGCACAATCACATGTAAACACCTGTGTTGCAAATCGAACAGTCTGTTATCACAGCTCATCTGTACAGTACACGAAGAGTGTGTAGACTGTGTTGCTTAGCATCAATATACTTGGCGTAGACATGCCACATCCAGGTGTTCAGCATTGTTGACCCTACAAGTAAAGACTGATTGCTGACAGTTGCTGCAGTATGCTTTATGCAAAAGCAGTGGACTTTCAGATCAAGGATGTGTTGTTGACACTGCTAATTGCTGCCTCACAGCTGTGACAGCAGTGCTTAACAGTCGGCAAGTTTTGCCTGCGTGCGATTGAATACGAACCAGCATTGTATCATAGACTGCTGACAACAGAAAAGCCTTACCTGACAGGCATCTGCAACTTTAATAGTGGATACAGCAACATCCAATTGTTCACTAGGGCCAGCAAGCTGACTACCCTGCACAGCTTCTTCTCTGATACACAAGCCTTGTTTGTACCAGTTCACAGCAGCTTCCACATTGCCCAACCCATACTCCAAGTCACCCAGCTTGTTGTATGACACCGACAGTGGTTGCTTGACCTGCACAGACACATATGAATCTATCACAAGAACCAAAAACAATGCTGCAGACGATTATACACCTCACTGTCACAACTAGCGTACTCCCACAAGGGTAACTGCAGTCCAAGCACTGTCACCTACGGGAGTGATGCAATCTGTACAATGCAAAATGCATGCAGTACACAAGAGCCGATGCCCCCTCATGGGGCAATCATCGGGGTATGCCATGTACAATAGGCCAATCACAACTAAACTAACTGCAAATGCATGCAATGCACTACTCTGGCAGCATAGCATCCATTACAATGCCAGCAGTCCACGTAACCTGCCACATCAACATCTTACCTCTGCATCATTTGACTGGCATGCCTTCAAGTGCTGTACGCTCTCTTCATAGCAGGCCTTTGCTTGTTCAGACTGTTCCAACTGGCGATGACAGTCTCCCTGAGACCCACAGACTGCACCCAGCTGACTGCACAGGGGGACTATGTGTCCCTCCCTCTCAACCTGCTTGAGAAGCTCTGCCTTGCACAAGCCAAGCCTGTAATGCAGGCAACTAGTGTGTTGATGCTTGTTTTTGTTGTCCTATGCCATTCTACAATGGCATATGCGGCAATCACAATGCAGGCTATGATATAAAAGCAATGTTGACAGTCACACTGATGAGTGTACAATATAGGCAGCAGCACATTGTAATGAAAAAGCAGCTAAACAGCTGCATACCCAGGTGATGAATCTGAGCTGCATGTGCAGTCATGCATTGTCGCAAGTCAGCTGAACAAGTATCAAATGGCTAAAACAGGCAACCATTGTAGCAGGCCACCATTGTAGCTGTGACGGCAGCTTGTGTTCTCACCTGTCGATGGCTGCTGGGTGATTTCCCCCAGCAGCAGATCTGACTGCCAACTGAAGCAGAAAGGCACTCCTGCTTTGGCTAGTGGCTTCACCAACCTGCATGCACTTGTTTGTTGGTGATACTGAACATGCAGGGCTGGTGCACTGTGTTGCGCATGCATGTCACACCACTCCAGCATTAGGAAATACATGAATGGCAGCACCACACCTGGACGTCATTTTGGGCTTTGCCTATGTCAAACAGGTTTTGGGTTCCAGCATGGGCATTAATGTATGTGTCCACTGTCCCTGCATAGAGGCAGTCACCCAGATGCATCATACAAGGCATGGTACAAATAATGCATGGTTGCAGCTGGCACTGCAAGCACAACAAATTGCACAGCAGGTAGTGCTGTTATCTACGCTTGCCAGCCATCTACGCAGCCGCAGTAGATGCCCATGCGTATGTGTGTATAATCGGGATCGATCAACAATTGGCAGTGCAATTAGACTAATTTATCGTAGATGCAGCCAAACATCTACGGATCTTCATACGGATATACAGGCGTATATACGCTTCCAAAGTTGGACACTTGATGTAGATAACAGCACTAACAGCAGGTACCTTGCAACTTGGTGGCAGCTGTTCTGCTAGTGATGTCTGCTCCACAAAGCGGACAGTCTGAGAAGTTGGCAACACAGTATTTGCAGTACTTGCAGCTGCAGCTGAGCTGTACACAGTCATATAGCAATGACTTGCATATGACACAGTGAAGCAGGGTCATTCTGGGTCCGTCGGATGCTGTGAAGCCCATGGGACATTGCGCAGGAGCCAGACTGCTTTCAGCGTTATCCAGGTGAGCATGCGCTGCGCCGGGCTGAGAAACATGTCCCATAGGACACACAGCTGGTGGAGCATCTTGCACAGGTACTGAAGCAGCGTAGCCAAGAGGGCAGCCATTGAGTGCGGCTACAGCCTCGGAAGACTGCAGACTTTCATCGGAGTGTAGATCTGCCCGCTGTCCGTCTGCAGCTTTGTCCGTTGTGCTTTGGGTCCGCACTTGACCGTGATTGAAGGGACACTTGCCGGCGTGTGCGATTGTTTGTTGCTTGCCAGTAACAACATGGCTCACAGGACATTCCATGCTCAGGTCAGTGTTTACTCTCGAGGTAGGAGCTCACGCTTTCAGAGCCCGCGCAGCAACCAGATCACATCATGGAGCAGGATGACAGGTGTATGCACGTGAGCCATGTGCTCTCACGTAAGCAAGGGCGCTGACCTCTCAGCCCTATTGACTGCCAAGAAGCTTCGAAGACGAACCGGCAAGTTGGTCAGTTATTGCAAATAGATCACCTGAACCAGCGTCACGGGAATTTACGAGCACCTTGATCGTCGTTACATGTGATACCAGCTGAAATAGCCATTCTTGCGTTTCTGCTCTGACGTCAACATTCTCGGCGTTGTTCGCCGTTGACCAGCGAGGAACCGATCTGAGGCTCGCTTGCCGGTGACTCGAAGCTCCTGCTCATCTCAAAGCGGATTGTGGACAGAACGGTGCAAAGAAGAAAGCTTGTTCCCTTCACTGTACATCTTGTTGAAGCTATCCTTGAAATTGCTGTGTCACGATGGGGAGCATGGGGAAGCGCTTCCAACAGTACAAGCAGAAAGCCCGTGGCAGACAGTCACTGGTGTTCGCATTTGACATAGTGCCGTACTCTGTTGGTATGTTGTTGCTGTATTCTTTATGCTCGCACCATGCTCCTGCTCAAGTGCTCCTTGACGGTATCCATGCGCACTTGACTGACATCCCCTGTGCTGCTGCAGAGGACATTCCTACACAGGTTGGCCAAGTTTCCTTTGTGCTGGAGCGTGGCTCCAAGGTGCAATACACTGATGCAGCAACAGTAGATACAGAGAGAAGAGCTTACTGGCACCAAGTGTTGAAGCTGGTGCGTGGACCACTTGTGACCCCCTGATGGCCTGGTCATTCTCTCAGTCTGCCTATCTCACAAATGACTTCTTGCTGTGCAGACAGCTACCATGGCCAAGGACTCTAACAAGATCTTGCCCAAAGAGTATGTTCTCAAAGTGCAGTCGGTGAAGTCGAATGACATTCGTGGGAAGCGCAACACCTTTGGCAAGGCCGTAATAAACTTGACAGAGTACTGCACACTTGAGCCCACGGCTGGCAGAGATGTTTCAGTGCAAATGAAGTGAGACTCCTTATCCCTTGCAGCACTTGCACCTTCATTCCCTCTTGAGACTGCTCATTGCTCAGCCTGTCTCAGCATGACCTGTTTTGCAAGTGGTGCATGCATCATCTGCATAGTTACAGCCATCAGTTGCTAAGCATGGCACAAGCACTCAGCTCATACAGCCTTTGCTCATGTAGTACACTGCATATGCTGGATCAGCCTGGCGAGCTCTGCCTAAAATTGGCCACATTGACTACCAAGTTGCTGTTGCATCCATCAGTCCCTTATCAGTGGACCCATTGGACTCAGAAGATGACAACAAAAAGCCTGATGGGGTCATCCCAGACCTGCTGGGGTCTGGTGCTGCACATTATATTCTGGTACCACCAGCAGCAATCACTTCACACATAGTGAAGCAACTAAGACTGCATGTGATGCAGGCCATATGGCGCTGTGCGCTTGAACATCAAGGCCACCTGGATTCAGAATGCCAGCCCTCAGCAAGATGCTCTGACGGATCTCAGCTACATGTCATCCCTGGGACAGCAGTCTATGAACTCCAGTCGCCTTGGCTCAGATACTGTTGATCAGGTACTTTTAGACGCAAGTCCTGCATGAACTTGTGCTTTGTTCATCGCCTCCAAATACAGCAGCGTTACTTGTGATGGGTCTAGGACCTGCTGTGGGTCAAACAGAGTTACTTGTGATGGGTCTAGGACCTGCTGTGGGTGAAACCACAAGCTGCCCTGTGCATTTTTTGTGTAGTTATTTGTTATTTTAGGCCAGATCACATGAGGTGTATCTGTATGCTAATGCTTGTATGCTAGCTGTGCTTCCTGATCCATTGTCTGATCTTAGCAGACAGCTGACAAACACAAGGCTCACATCAATTTTTGAGAAGAGTTATAGCTCACCATCGAGCCAACACTGGTCACCACTCACCATGACATCTCTGACTGTGCGATGATGGGTGTGCTTGCAGGACTTGGAAGGCTTTGATGATGATGGCCGTCAGAGGACCCCCATATCAGAGCCAGCATCAAGGCAGCAGTCCCCCTTCAAGCAGCGCCGCAACTCAGGGGCCATAGGCCTAGGTCCAGGGCCCCTTGGCAGCGGGCCCCCAGCTCAGTCCAATGACACAAATGGCACAACTGCAGGTAGTGCACTGACAAGAGGCTAGAGGTTGTTGATTGTGCTGGCATGATTTCAGCATCCACGACTGTTGTATAGGCTATCTGCTGCAACAGTACACAAGTTGCATAGAACCTCCTGGTGTTGTCAGGTGGGCCGCAAGCATGCACTGCCTGACATGCAGTTACTGCCTGTATGCCTGTGATGTGTGTGCAGTCGCACTTGGGCCAAGGAGCAGTGCTGCAAGCAGACGCTGGACAAGTTTATACCTGTCTGCACACCTTATGAAGTCATGATAGGCCTATTGTACAAGGCATACCCCAATGGGTACCAGCAAGTCCTGCTGAGGCTAAGGCCCTACCCCGTGAGGGGGCATCAGCTCTTGTGTATCACACATGGATCTGTTTGTACATCCATGTGTCAACTGCAGGTCAAAGGCGCATTCCTGCTGCTTCGCCCTCACTGCAGCCTGCAGCCACTGCCCCCCAGCTTAGCAACCCCCCCCAGCAGCCACCACAACCCACCACCTCACCCTTCCAAGCAGCTGCCATGGCCCGGGCAGGCTCAACAACCCTAGAGTCCCGCAGCCGCCAGGGTTCTGGAGCCCTACAGACTGCAGGCAGCCGGGGGGGTGGGTCTGGTACGTTGTCTGTGGGAAGGCAGGCCTCAGGGGGGGTGCAAGGTGTGGGGAGGCAGGGGTCTGGGGCCGCTGAGTCCGGCCCCCATCAGATGCCCTCCGAGGAGGAGGATGTCTTCCTGACTCCTGACCTGCCTGCACGAGCAGCCAAGAAGTGAGTGGTGTGACATTTTGTGATGCAGTCAAGAAGTGAGTGGTGTGACAATTGTGATGCAGAGCTTGTCTTCTTGGTTCGTCATGGTGCAGAGGCCATGGTCCACAGGCTCTCTGAAGCTCTGCATGTAGTACATGCTGTCTAAGAACAGTCGCATGCATGTTTGATTCAGGACTCTGTCATCAACTGATGACATCATGTGTTGCAAAGATATTTCTTGCAACCACAAGGCATGCATGTATGCAGGTCACAGATGCAAGTCATCATCAACAGGTCTAGAGCAAAAGCAAGCCAGGCACCAGAACATACAGAAGCATACCTATCTGGCCACATAATCTGCATGTGACTGTCAGGCCGCCAAGTTCAGCATCATCATCATCATCGTCATCATCAGCTTGCCTGTGTGCGTGCAGGAATGTGAACAGACACAAACGCAGTCAAAGCAGCCCTTTGAACCTGCCAGTGGACATTCCTGAGGCGTCAAGTGGAGATGAAGAAGCGGTGGGCTCCCCTGGTGCTCGAGCTCGTGAGCATGACAGCCTCATCCAAGAGGTCAGTCACTCAATCTGTCAGCCCACACCCTTGGGTGTAACTCAGTGTGTAACAGTGGTAGGTGTTGGCACACAGCACTGGATTTCACACACGCCTAGTAGGTACTTAGCAAAAACGGCTTGCACATCTGTCATTATTACCATGAGTCCCTCCAGATTACTGTTCAGCTGTGACTGTCTTCCTTGCAATGATGATTACAGAAGTTTGATTATATCAAAATCGCGCCAGAAAGGCAGAAGATATAGTAGGTCATTGTCCAAATTACCTACCTCACAGCACTCAAGTTACCTCAAGACCACATTCAACCAAGCATGCATCAGGCGCACCTCTTGCTTGTGGTTTGAGTGATGGCACAGTGTGTGACGTCATGAAGCAGATGGCACTTTGTACATAAACTTGCCGGTAACATAGAGCGATTCCCTCAGGCAGCCACGCACATCAGGGATTCCTGTCACTGCCTGGGTATGCATTTAATTACCCTACAAATGCATTACCCAGGTTAAGGCAAACAAGCATTGCCTCAAGGGTGTAATGTGCTGGACACTGATGCACAGCAACAGCAGAGACATGCCTACAACAGGAACCACACTCCTTCACATTTGGAATCTCATCTGCCTTCACAACAGAAACGAGCCCTGAGTACCTTCCTGAGTAGCTCCCCGAGTAGCTCCCTGAGTAGCTCCCTGAGTAGCTGATACAGGGCATCACTCAAGGTTGCATGTCCTTGACTCTATTGCAAGACCTGTGTTCAACAAGTCAATGAATGATTCACAATTATTGTTGCAGAGCTTTGCCACCTTGCTGTCGTCAGACGATGATGATGAGAAGAAGGGGATAGTGGCTAGTGCCAAGCGGTGGTGGGGTACAGGAGGAGGAGCTGCTGCTGCTGCTAATGTCAAACAGCCCCCCAGGTGATTGCAGATCAGCTTGTTATAATGTGTGGCAGGCTCACCTGCGCTGAGCCACAATGCATGACAGCCGCATATTGCTGCATCATTGCTGCAAGCCGCATTTTGTATGAACCTTTTGTGCATGAAATACTGTCTCAATCAAAAATCCCACATTGAATTGCATGAATGGCTGCAGGCCTGACCCCAATGAGAGCCCCTTTGGCCGGCCAGACCCCGCGCTGCAGTCTGCCACCAACCTCATCCAGTCCTCTGACCAAGACTATGAGGCTGTCATGAAGTAAGTGCTTTGGAAAGACAAGACTTGTCCCGCACATACCTAGCTCATCATGAGCAGGAAAGCATTATTATTGTTATTGTTATCATGAAGTAAGCAACAGCTCTGGCAGACCTGCACAGTAGCGTTGTCTGTTCTGTTGGCATCTTCTTCACCCACAAGCTGGAGTGCTGTCAACATAAACCTTAAGTGAAGTCCTCAGCTGTTGAACTGTTGTCTGTTTTGTGGTCGTGGTCTGCTGCCAAGCAGAAGCATCTGAGCAACAGGACACAGTATCAGATCTGCATGATGGCCTTCAGTGCAGAGTGTCTCCTGTTTACCTGAGCGTTTGCATGGCATTTTTGCTGCATATACTCACGCAATCATTGGTGTGGCCTGCAATGCATCAGCAGGCTCAAATAATCCATTCTTTAGCGGACTCCATATTGCCCATTGAGTGTAAGTCATCCTTCATCATTTCCATGACACATAAAGCTGCTGTGTAGTTTGAAAACATGACAAATATAACAAACAAAAAATTGATTCTAGTTTTCTTTCGCTCATCAAGAAGCATTTACGCACAAGATACTGACTGGGTTTGATGATTGTGTTCTGCAGAGAGACAGATGTACAAGCTCTGCAGCAGAGGTGCAGGCAGCTGCTGAGGCAGAGGGATGCTGACAGGCTAGCACGCAGGCAGGACCTGCACCGCCAAGAGCGTCTGCAGGCCCAGATAGAAAGCCTAGGTATGTCTTTCGCTGCAGACAGACATACCTAGGCCATGTCTCAACTCAGTATGCATAGTCTGTTGCACAGCACTTGATGCAGGCCCAGATAGAAAGCCTAGGTGTGTCTTTCGCTGCAGACTGTGTTGACACAGTATGCTCATTTTGTTGCACAACACTTGGTGCAGCAGGGTAACAGCAGCAGCTCTGCAGAGCTCTCAGCAAAGTCTTTCCTTACCATCATTTGGGTTATGTTCATGGTAGCCATTGGTCAAGGCAGAAGGCATTATGGCAGCAAGGCTGGCTCTGCCAACTGGCATTCATGCAGCTACAGCATGATCAGGTGCCATCTGGTGTTACTATCAACGCAAAAACGCAGTAAACAACACAAAGTACAGCTCATGCAGGGCGAGCCACAAGCCTGTCTTGCAGCGTTGGCATGTGTAACCACCCTATGCCCCAAACCTGTCTGACTGTGCGCATGTTGCGTACAGGGCGGGCAAAGGGCATGATGGCCGAGAGGCTGGCCGTGTCAGAGGGCAAGCTGATGAAGCTGCACCATGATGAAGTCATCAAGAACCTGGTGGCTGCCAAGATGGAGCTGGCTCAATCTCAGTTTGAGACTCTTGAGATTCAGGTCAGCAGCACTAACAACAGTGATTATGACAATAATACTCATGCTGACAACAATTATAAACAGTAATGCGGACAAGGAAAAGATGATAGACAACAATGGTGATAGTGGTAATAACACAAGTAGTAATGGTGTAAGCAGGTCCGAAGCGCTTCTTTAGCTGATGCCTGAGTGTGCAATGACTAGCATCATCTTGCAAATGTTGCTCTAGCAGATGACAGCCATGCTTTTCTGTGCTGTCTGGTACAGTGTGTCAGGAGCTGTTCACAGCTTGTTGAAGGTGTACAATGACATGCCTGTTGTGCTGATGAGGCTCTCTGTTGCTGTACTGTAATCTCTTGAGTCATCGCTGTTTGCAGGAGCATTGTTGTGTGAAGCTGTGTTGTGCCCAATCCCCATGTGATTAGGTTTCTGGTCTGTGCAGGGTCAGCTGAAGGAAGAGCAAGCCAAGTCTCGCAACCTCCTGAAGCGCCTCAGTACTACGGAGACTGAGTACCATGCAGCCCTGAATGCAGCGCAGTATGATGAAGATCTCACTTAGTCTTGTGTCCTGCGATTGATTGTGAGGCATCAATAGTCTGTCTTTGTACGGCCACATTTGTGATTTATAAGAGCAATGCTGTTTTGCTCTTGTTTTAGAAGTTTAGTTTAAAGGGACAAAGTTGTTGCTTTGCAGACTATGCAGTGTCAAAAGCATGTGTGGTGAACAAGCCCACTATTCTTTGTGTCTGCTCTTAATTGCCATCACCAATGCAGGCTCGCACACAGGTGCAGCATTGCAATGAGGTATGCATGTAATCAGTACAACACAACGATAAGCTGTGGCTATCCTGTCTCACCTCTGGTCAGAAGTGTTTCTCCGAAGTGACGTCATGTACTTTACTTCCAAAATACAACACACGGATGTGCCAGCTCTGAGGATCGAACTCAGGACCTTCAGCTTACGAAGCAGACGCACTACCACTGTGCTAAACCGGCGATGCGTTTGCGACATATGAACCAATTTTGGCGTACTCGACAGCGACTTCAGCTAGACATGTACTGGCATAGCTCAACGCTCAGCTACTATCGTTTCTGGGTTTGCCATGAGACGCTCGATGGGAGCCGGAAAGCTGCGCATCACATACCTGAACCAGAGGCTTCGCCGCGGATCACGCCGAAGTTTCAGCGGCCTTGCCGCGACGCCCTCAGATTTGCTTGATCATTACTTGGGCTATTGCACCAGGCAGCTTCCGCCGGACAAGTGCCGCTAATCGCTACCAAGTTGGGCACATCCGATTGCCTGCCGAAAAGCAGCCGGCAGGGCGTAGGCGGCGTCAAGTTACCATAGTCACTGCTGCAGTTATCAACGCACCTGCCATACAACCCCTGCAAAATGTTTGCGCTCGCTGCGCCAGCGGTATTGGCTAACCCGCTTGTTGTTCGGGCAGCTTCGACGGTGAAGATCTACCTTCCCACTGCAGTTTCGCATGTTTCTGTTGGTGTGCATGCCTATGCGGGGCAGCGAGACAAACTGTGAATAAGCTTGCCTGAGCAGGTGGCCAAGAAAGCTTTTGATGTTGTTGCCCGCAATTCCCTTCGTGGCATCACAGATATACTGTCAGAGAGGTTCAAAGGCAACGCCGAGGTACGACACCACAGGCGTGCTGTAGAGCCGGTGTATGTTTGTCGCGTTTTCGCACCTCAGGTCATTGTGTGTGCCTTGCGCAGGTGCTAAGGCTCCGGGACGAGCTTGAGTTGAAGGTCGATGTGCTGTCTTTGCCTGTCGACATCTGTGTGCAGCATGCTCTGCAAGGCAATTCTGCCCTACAAGGAGCTTTGAATGTGGCACTGAGGGTTCTTCAGGACATTGAGGACTATGAGGCAAATTTGAGGCAGCAAGAGATTGACACTGTGAGCTACCTGCCAGTCCTCTTCTCACCTGCAATTTCACTGTGCAACACTTGCACAATACATCATTGCTGCCTGATAACAGCTTCTTCCAACTCCCCAGAATGATCTCCAAAATCTGCTGATCTGCAGTGTTGTGTAGCTTCCAGTTGCTTGTGATGGCATGTGATTCTATGCTTGTGGGTTTGCACCTCAGGTCCTGTTTCCTTCCACCCCCTACTATGCTGCTTGCCATTGACACACGAAAGGATCATTTGGGACAACCCATGTTGATAAGCACAGCCAGATTGCACACCTTTTCCTGCAAGCATGAAGCTGTCCTAGTCAAGATGGGGTCAGGCTAAACATCCCACAACTCCATTTCACATCTACAGCGAGAGTGACTGACCCAAAGTCAGAAGCCTGTATGCAAGTATGAAGCCATCTGAGCTCATTTCTAACGTAACAAATGCCTTTTTGCATGGAAACCCACATGCAGAAATGCTGTTCAACACCAAAATTGACGCTCTGTAGGCAAGGGGCAATGGTGGGTGGACTCCTGACAAGACTAGTGTTGGCCAGGCTGTTAAGAAGCTGGAATCCCTCATCAAGCAGCTGGACAGCCTGCTGCCATATCTTGGAGTGGCTATCAACGCTGTCAACCTTCTCAACACAGGTGCCTAAAACATCTCCACAATGTAGAAACACGCATTTACAGTCCCCAGACGTTTCTCTATTTAGATCTCCAGTGTAGGGATGATGCTTCTGGATTAATATAGACGTTTTGCGATTGAAACAAGCTGCCTGTACCCAATAGATAGAATGGGCCGTACCCATCTTACTTTGCAGTCTACAAGATCAGGTTTTACAGACTTTGAGATGAGATCATTGACAGCATGGCTTGAGGTGAGTGGGTAGACTAAAGTGTCAGGTCGTTTTGTTTCTGTGGCTTTCAAAACCACACAAGATTTTTTGTGAGTGCATGCTCAAGTCTGCTGATACAGTGTCTTGATCTTGCATCTCCTCCACACAATAGCTTTTCCCTTGGCACACCACATCTGAAAGCCTCACTAGACTACCTTCCCTCCCTTTGCCCATTGCCAAGCTGACAGTCTCTCTGCGCTTGAGCACACCATTCTCCCCACCACCCTGTGAGCAGGCTGCTGCACCCTCGCTTGTGGTTCAGCTACACTTGCCCCCAACAGATCAGTGGTTTGCCTTGCATCACAGCTGCTGTCGACCCTCCTTCATGACTACATCCTGGAGTCTGACATCTTCATCGTTGCAGATAAATGCTCAAATGCACCATCAGCTACAGGATTTGTTTTTTGTTAGGAGAACCTTTGGAAAACCTTCATTTGATAACACTTCCGTATATCACAGGCCCTGCCGCCCCCTCCATCTCACCCTCTCGCCTTATGGGAGCATCCTGGACCCTCAGATCTTCATCCTTGTCACCCTCAACACCTATTTTCAGCCTTCCCAGAGCCATTTGGCACAGGCAGGGTTTGACAGCAACTGCCAGTGGCAGAACCCCCATGCAGACCCTCTACCCCCTGTGCAGCATTGCCCTGCAGAGATCCCCAGGAGAAGAAGAGCAGGAAGTGGACAGCAGCAGTGCTGATGTAGGGCAGAGTTTTGAGTATGAGCTGTGCATACAGCAGGTAGGAAATGCAGGATAATCAGCATGTTGTTGTACATGTACACGCCCATGACCTTCTGTTTAACTACTTTTTACATCTTGCTTTAGGGACACAATTTGTGCCCACATGTGGTCTGTGTGCTTGCAAATTACAAATGCACTTGACACACCTTGAAAAAATAAGTTCGTCCCAAATGATGAACTTCAAGACTTGCTGTGGGTGTGACAGATAACACCATGACCTGTTCTGTGACATGGTGGTTTGATTCATCATTGTACTAGCCAAAATGTGCAACTGCCTTCATGTAATGCCTGGTGATACACAAGCTCAGATGCTGCACATGTTTGCCATGGCTGCTGCACTTTACCAGTCATGGGTCATGTCAGGTACAAGTGATGCCATGCACTCACATGACTGACGCCATGCACCCACACGATTAACACCCTTTCACCCTTTCACTCATCCAAAATGTTGTGTATAAACTGCAGATGGCAACAGCTGATGGCTCTCCATTTTGGAGCTTTGATTGCCTGTAGTTCACTGCAGGATATGGATGATGGTGCCTACCACGAAGAAGATGAGCAGGCGGAGCAGTTCCGGCTGAAGGTGCAAGACATTGTAGCGGTGGAATGGGCCACATCGCACAGCCTTGGCCTTGGCACCAATGACTACACCCCTGCTTTAGTCATGCATGTCATCAAACCCACAGCAGGTGATGGCAATATGCAGCGGGGTGATGTGGCAATATGCTCAACCAGCATGTCTGCAAAATGCACATCATCAGGATTACATGACTTCTGCTATGGAAGCATGTCCCATACGAGGCTGCTCTCAGTGTAGTGCTTTTGGTTCCGTAACTACACTTTATCCACAGTATACTGATACAATGCTTTTAATTCACACCACAATTATATGCTGCCTCATTACTATACAAAGACATTAAAAGCTCAATGGGGTGCAGTCACAGGTGCCAGCAGTGGATTGTCTTCTGGATCAGCTTCTGTTGGCAGTACATCAGCCACCCCTGCAACCCCCTCACCCCTGGTGGCCGCCCCGATCACCTCATCCTCCACCTCCAAGCTGCAGTCAGGTGACCCTCATGCACCTTTGCTCAAGGACTCACATCACTAGTGAGTCACTTAGGTTTTAGGGTTTAAGTGGTTTGTCCGTAGGGTCGTCTGTCTGTAGGATGATTTGTCTCTCGAATTGTTGTGTCTCTAGGGTGTCACAGAGCTATGCTTGTTGAGTAATGAGCTTGATTTTCTGTGTCATCAAAGCACATGAGTCATGTCTGCAATGCTTGTTGGCACTTTAAGGAAACAAATATAAAAACACAGCACCATCCAGGGATCCCATGAAGAGAAGCTAGAGGTTTGCTCAAGCATCCCCATGGCCTTCCAGACCCCAATTCACTATTTCAAAGTTAATTACTCCTGGGCAGCCCGGTATAGTACTTGGCTTCTCAGTAAATAGATGCCAAATGGCGTAGTCTTTTCTTTTCTTTTTGTGATGACTGGCCATGGTGGGGGCTTCAGGCTGCCCACCTCATTCCCCCAGGTTACCCACTCAACCTACTTGGGTCAATTGGGGTTATTGATTGGGGTTATGGGTCAACTGCAGGGAGAAGCAGGAGCATGGGGGCGGCCCCCAGCCCCCCACATGCAGGGCCCCAGCACAAGTTTGCACTGCAGCTGTCTGCACCAGAGGACACTCCACAGAACATTGCCTGCTCATCTTCTGAGTGGATGCTGCTGAGTCAGCTTGAGTGAGCCATCACCTCTGGGCTGCAATGCATTTGAAACTCTGCCTTCACCTGACACTGTTGCAGTTGTGAGCTGCACGCACGCACGCACACATGCACGCACGCATGCCCCTGGGATCAAAACCAGCTCCGAAACCAAGTGGTGTATCACAGGGGGTGGCTCCTCCATGTGAATTTTGCCGTCGGCTTCCAGAAAAGGGTTTTCTGCAGACATGTCGTCATCAATTGGGATCAAAACCACCCATCGATGACAACATATCTGAAGAGAACCTTTTTCTGCAAGCCAACGGCGACACTCATCATGGAGGAGCCACCCCCTGTGAGACAACACAATCACACATGCAAGGCAGCTCTCTGCAAAAAACAGCATTGCTTGGAGCTTTCCCTGCCAGTAATCTCTGTGAATGATGCTTGGTCAGGAAAATGCTTACTTCTGAACAAAAGCAATACTCCCCCAGTGACAAAAAAATGCTGTACTTGGTGCTTCTGGTTGACCTGCCTGTTGAAACTGCTTTCACAATGATACGCATTGTGTTTGTGTGCATGTATGTTGCCAGGAGAGTGTGCAAGAGGGAATGCTGGATGCATATCTTCTGACACAACCACATCAGCAAGCCACCAGAAGCAGCCTGTACAGTATCAACAATGGATATGATATTCAGAGTTTCTCCACCAATTTTGTTGCAACGCAGGTATTTGGTCAGATTGTGCATGCTGGAAAGCAGAGAGGAGGCTCCACACTACCAGCTTGGGGTGAGCCCTGTTCAATTTCCTCTGCACTGTTGGGACACCCAACTCACTGACCCCTGCTGCTGCTGCTGCTGCTGCTGCTGCTGCTGCTGCTGCTGCTGCTGCTGCTAATTGACTTTCGTGTCTTAGTTTGCAAGTCATTAGTCAGTCATGGCCCTACACATGAGCTGCCGGCTATCTGTCCCCACGTCTCTGACATCAGCACTGCACATGTCTTAGCACTAAAGGTCATTGGAGGATGTCCTACTCTGGTCAGACTCCTGACAATGGATATTTTTGAACACAGCCTGTCAGCATTCGCATGTGATATCAGACAGACAGTTAGGGTGACAATTACCAGATGCTGTTGGTCAAACTGTTTGCGACCCTGGGTTCAGCAAATGGGTTTTGTTGCAACAGGATGAGAGGATCCAGATGGCTTTCAACAGCACTACTTCAGCCTTTGACAGCCGCAGCGTGTCCCCAAGCCTACCTGATCTGTCCCCAAGCGCATCCCAGAGTCACCCGGACACACCCAGGCTGAGCAGTCACAGAAGAGCGGCACAGAGCAGCAGTGGCTGTCCAGCAGACTCACCTAGAGGCAGTGTATTGACTGTGACCAAGAACCTGGAGAACATGGGTTTTGGTTCCCCCACCTGATGCAGATAAACAAGCCAGGGGGGGGGGAGGGGTGTTGTGCAGGCCTATTTCAATGTGAGGGGTGATAGCTAGCTCGTGGTCTTGTGTCACCTTCCCAGCTGTTGTAGTAAAGAAGGTTGTGGTGCTGTGCTGTAGCGCGTTTGTAATTAGTAAATAGATTAGGATGTTTGATAAATTGGGTCTCAGATGGATTTTCCCAAGAATACGCTGATAGAATAGAATAGGATGCAGTGCATAGATCTGTGGCAGACGCCTGCATAGCAAATCAGAGCGTTGTACTGCAAACACAATCTGACTACACTTGCAGCTTATGTTCATTGCAATAGGCAGTCAAGGTAGTATACGAGTTTAGGTAGAACATTTACTTTGTGTGGCACCATTATTTCATGACGACACAGCACTGAAGTCTTGCCAGGTTACGCATGGCTTATCTTTGCAAACACTGGTCCTGCTTGTAGGCTTTGAGTTTTGTGATGAACTGCATGTCTGGCCACGTAACGCAAGAAGTCATCAAAACCGTTGTTTGCTCACATGCATTACAGCATCGACCAATTTGAAGCACAGCAAAGCAGACCGTTTGTTATTGTAGCTGTCTGCAGAACTGCAGCTCTGCGTGCTGATGACCATACATCAATGGCAGCAAGACAATGCGTATTGTCGTAAAAACTCAGATGAGTCGTGTGACCTAAACAGCACCTTCAGCATCGTGCTGGAATGCAACAGTGCCCAATAAATATGACATAAATATGCAGCAGAACTGAGCATACAACATTCTATGTACACTAGAATATAGACACCACGACAAACATGTCTCTCTAATTACCACAAGGGTCCTACATATGGCCAGAACAGAACACAACAACAGCCATGCATTAATGTATGACAACGCGCCATAGCGAAAAACTAGCAAGCATGCAACATTTGCAAGCTCCTCACTTCACGCATGTCATGGTGGCCTCATAGCGTTCAAATCTCAAATACTTCTTGACATGCATCAGATCAGTCATCATATGAGTCATGGACGACTACTTTGAAGGCTCGTCAATCCAATCCCACAGATCCCACATGTGCGCATTCTTATCCACTTTGCCAGCTGGCACAGCTGGAGGCTCGGGAGCATCAAAGCTGTCAAAGTTTGATGTGTCCAAGGGGTTTTTGAGCTTAGGGTTGATGGGGGCTGGCAGGGTTTTGTTGACCATGGCTTGCCAGTCCAACCTGCTGAACCACTTGTGCTGCTTGATCTCAGTAGCGCCAGTTGGACCTGAGCCTAGCCGCCTCTCAGGGCTCACCTGCAGAGGTGTTTCTTTAGTACCTTACAGTCTCTGCAGTGCGGGGCCAGTTGTGACTCATCAGACATCCTAGGGTTACGATTTAGACCTACAACACAGCATGTGTTGGGTATGTATTATGTATACAACATAAGCCCTAAACCCTCAAGGCCCCCCTTGATATCACAATCCTCCTCATTGGCAATCAACTGCAGCAGACTCTGCATTAAGTCTGCTCTGACGCACATTGTTGGACCCCATCAACCCTGGTTGTTACTGCTGGCTGAGGTGCTTGGGTACTGTGCACAGGTGGTGCCTCATGATGACCACATGGGTACCACAAGTGATGACTCAAGGTAGTACCTCATGACAATTACATGGGTACCACAGGTAATGACTAAAGGTGCTTTCTCATGATAACTACATGGGTATTACAGGTAACAACAGTCATTAACACTTTAGTGATTGTATGACTAAAGGTGGTACCTGATGATGAAGCTGCATGAGGACCATACCTGGAGGAGCTGGCAGATGAGGCTGGAAGCGGATTCTGAAATGAAGTTGGGGACATAGAAACGGCCAGACAGGGTACGCCTGAAGGTGTCCCAGGGGTCCCCTGAGAGGGACTTGAAGGGGGGGTCCCCCACCAGCATCTCAAAGATGAGGACCCCCAGGGCCCAGTAGTCTGCTGCCTTGGTGGTCCCCCGCCGCATGATCACCTCTGGAGCCTGGATCAACAAACAGATCATTCAGATGATGTGGAGCCTGGATCAACAAAAAGATCGTTCAGATGATGTGCAGCCTGCATGAACAAACAGCTCTTTTCAATCCCAAAACAGCTCATTTAGATTCAGAAACGTCATCCCTACACTGGATATGGACAAATGTTGGATAGTTTGTTGGATGGCACAGTGTATATCAGGGTGGAACAGCCTGCACAGCATGCTATACAGTCAGAAACGCCTGAGGGCAGTAAAAACATGTTTCTACATTGGGGAGATGTTGTAGATCATTCAAATGATGTGAGTGAATGATAGGGGAGGTGATGCATGAGTGGCAGTGCTGACGCCAAAAGGTCACCTCGATGGTCCTTTTAGCTGCATGTTAGTGGCATGATAGTTCTGCCTAGTTGCATGATTGCAGCATGATGCTGCATGGTGGATTCAGCTGCATAATAGTTGCTTGCATTGTACAGCCTGGAGAACTCTGGGCAAGAGACAAAATGCATGCAAATGAGTCAGATGCATGCAAATGAGTCAGACGTGCAAAAGCGTGAAACACTTATTTGAGTGTAGGAGCACATAGAGTGATGTGATACAACATGGCATCGTGGGTGAGCAAACGAGCAATGTCACTGACTAGACAGTGCATGCAGCAGTTCATGCATGTGGACAGGAATTAGACCATACAAGCATCTCAAGATTGCCTGCTGACCACAACTGACCAGGCAAGTGAAAGCTTACTGGCATGCAAGACACCATTCAGACATACAAGGCGTCCAGACAGACATGAACAGGCAGCTGCACATCCTGATATGCAAACACCATGAGAGTGACCGAAGACTCATCACCACTATGCTGGTTCTTCACAAAAAAAGTTACACATACTTCTCGCCGGCTTCACTAATTTCTTGAGACATTAATTCCAAAAAGGTATCGAAACTTTTTTCAATCAATGGTTGCTATTGTTTTATGCAGTACAACAATGGCCGGCATGTCAAGATTCCATACCTGGTAGTCCGGCGTTCCACAGATGGTGTACGTCTTGTCAGCCCCAATCTTCTTGGCAAAGCCAAAGTCAGCCACCTTGCAGTAGCCCTGTGCGTCCAGCAGCAGGTTCTCTGGCTTCAAGTCACGGTACACCAGGCCCCTGGAGTGCAGGTGCTCCAGGGCTAGCAGCACATTGGCAGCGTAGAACATGGCTGTGGCTTCATCAAAGGCTCCTGCCAGGTCTAGATGGTGGAACAGTTCACCGCCTGCAGTCATGGCACAGTATGTTTGCGTCAATACTTTAACAGATTTGGTTGACAGGGTCTTGCAGTGTAGGTAGGTGCTGGCAGACTGGCAGCATGCTGGCAGCGTAGAACATGGCTGTGGCCTAATGAAAGGCTCCACATGCCAAGACTAGATTTTGGCACAGCTTCAGCTGCGGTTATGTAACGTTTGCCTTCAAACTCTGCCTTTGTTGTCATGCTTGTCATTATACTCAAAACATCAACTTGCTCCAGGTGCAGGCAAGGCTTAAAACAACACAAAGAAAAGAAGAGAGCATTTAGCCCTCACGGGCAATCATGATGAGAGCCTCCCATCCGTGCGCAGGCAAGACTTGCTCTCACTACAACATGCTTCATGCATGCTCACATCAGAAACAGTTCAGCAGTCTGACAACATGCTAGAGGAGTGACTGCTGACCCGCTCCCTGGACACTGCTACATGCAGAGATTGCTCTTGTCTCACATGGCTTCATGCATGCTAGTCAGACACTTTTGAACCAGTGTGACGACACAAAGAATACTGATCTTTCACCGAGTGCTGGCTGTGGCAGAGGACAGCCTGGCTGTTGCAGCAGTACAAGGAGTGTACATGCGAGCAATGCAGTGTGACTAGCATTGTCAGGAAGGAAGGAGGGGGGTGGGGGGGCATCAGGATGCTGCAAGGGGGGACTGGAAGGGGGCACTGCAACGGGGCACTGGAAGGGCAGTAAGGGGGCACTGCAAAGGGCAATAAGAAGGCAGTGGAAGGGCAGCAAGGGGGCAGTGGAAGGGCACTGACCTCCAACCCATTCCTGCAGGAGGTAGAGGCAGGGCTTATCCTGGTAGGCCCTGACTAGCCCCACACAGAAGGGGTGGCTGGATGCTTCCTCCAAAATCCTGCGCTCGTTCAGCACGTGTTCTATCTGCTTGCTCTCAAGGATGGGCGCCTTGTGCATCACCTGCAAGCCACCACATCACCACAATCAGCAAACAGACTGAAGTCGGTGAGACATGGAAAGGACACAAGCATTCATGCACAGGCTGTCTTGACATTGCATGAAGCATGGTGCATTGCTTGCGTACCTTGAGAGCATATGCTTGGTTGGTAGGGATATGGCGCACAACCCTGACCATGCCGAACTGGCCAGTACCCACAATGCGGTGCATCTCCAGGTCATGGTACTCAATCTGGGGCTTTGCCACCTGGCCCTTCTTGGCGTTGTTGCGCCCTGCCATGCGCTGCTGCAGCAGGGGCTGGAGGGCTGTGCCCAGAACAGCCTCTGCAACTTCCTTGGGCAGCGCCATGACCTGCAAGGACACCCTTGACTGAATCCGGAGGGGTGGGAGGGGGTGACAGTGGGTGATGCACAAGGCGCCCATTCTTTGAGAGCAAGCAGAGGAAGCACATGATGATTGGGTTTCTTTGCAGCTGCCGCATTTGGACAGGCTACTTTGACACTGTCTGCACTGATGGAAGACACTGCTTGGAAGAGACTGCAGGACTAGGCAGGTTCAAGCTTTGTGTGGATAGGTGACTGCAGCAGTACACAGGTGTCTGCGCTGAGCTGACATATCAACTGATCACGTGCACTGCGTGAAGTACCCAGGTACACGCAGTATGCAAGCAAGGATGCACTGGTGAAGGGTATGTATGGATGGGTGTATGGCTAGTGCTGTGATCAAAGCAGCATGGGAGAATGTTCAACCCATTGCATGAGTGCAATACTGAGCTCATGTATTTGTGGTGGGAAGCACGCAAGCAGCAGCCGCATGCGCAAGTGAGTAGGAAAGCAGGTGAGATTTTGAGAGAGAGAATCAGGATAGCAGGAGAGTATAAATATGCAGAGCACAGTGGCTCTAACCCTCAAAAATGACAGCAGCTGATAAGCTTTTGAGAACAAGTACACAAGTCATAGATAGGTGACAGGTTCTTCACGTTGAAGCACACACATGATTTGAACACACCTAGTAGGTATCTAGCAAATTTGGCTACCATACCTTATATACACATGTCATTGCCTCACGCTGCTTTCAGTCACATGCAATGATGAGCCCAGAACATCCGGGCCATTCACACACTGACAGATATCCAGACAGACATACAGACAGACGGACATACAGACATAAAACAGGCAGACACACAGTCAGACAGGCGGCTGACCTGAGTGCCGTCTCTGCTAGCTACAAGAGTGGTGGACCTGGCCTGAGCCACTAACAGAGCCTGCTCCCCATGTCTGGACCCAGCTTCCAATTTCTCCCCAGGTAGGGTCTGGACCCTAGCCAATTTGACGCTGCCCTGTAGGGTTTGGTCGTGCGGGACCTGCCGCTGTGCAGCAGTGGTGAGCAGACACTGACCAGACTTGACCACATACATGCAGTCGTCCACCTCGCCGGCCCAGGCTATCACCATGCCCTCATTGTACTCCCTCAACTCGAAAGAGCCCACCAGACTCTGCAACACAAGACTCGCGAGGTGAGGGCATGCTGATTGGGGTACAGTGGGTCACAGTTGGGTCAGAGTGGGATCACAGTTGGGTCAGAGTCTGGTCACAGTGGGGGCACAGTGGAGTACTTCTTGGTGGACTGAAGCCTACTAGACTCCTGCAAGCGGCAGTCATCTGCTTCACTGCTTACATGCACTTCTGCTAGGATTTCATGCTTCAGACACACCTCTCATGTGCTCTCAACAGACAGCAATCACAAGGAATGAAGCTTGATGCCACTGATACAGTGCTTTGACGCCGCAGGGGCGCGCTTGTAAGCTTTTGTTCGTCAAGATGCCAAGAACTGTTGTTGTCAGCATACATTCATAGATCTTGCATGATGACTGCACAAACGCACAGTCTTGACAGCAAAGATTGACACAGCACTAGTGACTACCATGCTTAAACCTTAGATGAGCCCCCAAAAGCGCATTTGATCAACATCACTGCACCAACATCACATGCAGCAGCTCCAGTCAGCTCATCAAAACCCCACTCACCTTGATCTCAGTGTCATTCAGGTCTTGCAGAACAGCAGTGGCCTTCAGCGCCGAGCTAGCCAGCGCAGCATCATCAGCCGAGATGCCCATCACAGCAGGGCCCTGCCCCATCAGCTGCACCAGGGCCCTTCTGGACGCCCCCAGCAGAAGGCAGCTCTCACTCTGCACTGTGATGGTCACAGGGCTGGGCTCATTGGCCAGAACAGCCTGCTCCCCAAAGTAGGAGAAGCCACCAGCCTCTTGAATTGCTGTGACAGGCTGACCATTGCGAGTGCACTGGAGCTCGCCCATCTTGATGATGTACATTTTGCTGATGGGTTCGCCTTCCTTGACGATCTGGTGGCCTTGGTGGAATTCCTCCCGGGCGAAACGGTCAAAGGCTTCCTCTATTCTGTCTTGAGGCAGACCCTGGAACGCCTTGGAGAACTGCATGAATAAAGAGGCACTGTGAGAGCGTACGAGAAGAACATACCCTAAGGACTGTGATGACAGCATGACAGTCCAGCAAACAGTTCAGCACGCCATTTTTTCATAGCAGCAATGACACGCTGAGAAACAGTGTGCACTGTAGCTGTGCACGAGGAGCAGATACCCTGAGGACAGCATGACAGTCCAGCGTCTAGGCCAGCACACCAAGTGCTCACAGCATCAACGGGGGCATTGTGCAAGTGTGTGAGAAGCACATACCCTAAGGATAGTGGAAACAGCATCACAGTCCAGCATACCATGTGTTCACAGCATACAGCATCAGTGGCTACTTCACCATTGCATGGCCACAGCGATTACTACAGGGGCCCCGCGTAAGAGGGCTCTAGCATCAATGAGGGGGGCAGTGTGAGAGTGTGTGAGAAGCACATACCCTGAGGACGGTGGTGACAGCGTCAGAGTCCAGCATCCAGGCCAGCACACCGAGTGTTCACAGCACCAACGAGGGGGGGGGGGGAAGGGGGGCAGTGTGAGGGTGTGTGAGAAGCACATACCCTGAGGACAGTGGTGACAGCATCAGAGTCCAGCATCCAGGCCAGCAGGGGGTTGTCCAGGTCCATGAAGTCCTTCTTGTTGATGACCACCACCTGAACCCGCCCCTCCGCCACACAGTCAGCACTGCGCAGCTTGCCTGCACCAACTCACAGTCAGTATTACTATCATTATTATTATTATCATTATCATTATCATTATCATTATCATTATCATTATCATTATCATTATCATTATCATTATCATTATTGTTGTTATTATTATTATTATTATCAATTATAATGAAAATTATTGTGAATACACAACATGGATGTGACAAGCGTCCTTGGAACAGCAGACCACTCATGTGTTGCTTGATTTTGTGGCAGTTACACCAAGCATGTGTCAACAGAGCTTGAAGCTGCTGTTTTGCCAACCCCTGGGTAGATTGTAGGACCTTTTTAGGGTGAAAATGCTCCAAGGTTTCATTACTTCTGGACAATGGGGACACCATTGTAAAGCTTGTTTGCCATGAGCAGTGCGCAGGGTCAGAGTGGCAGGCCTGTTGAGGGTTTGCAGCAAAGCATGTACCCTCTGCCATGCATTTGGCAGTATGCAAATTGTCTGCTTTCATGCACAAAGAAAGGCTGAGACAGAAGCAACAGGCACATTTGTTGTAGCAAAGCTCATGCAGACTGCAAAGCTCACATATGGAGACTGTATATTCTCCATTTGCAGTGTTACGGCATGGCAATGTTGCAGGCTCTCTTCTGCTTTGGTGCTTCCTAGTGCTTTGAGACTACACCCAGTGACGGTGAGCAAAGCTAGCTGGAGGCCGTAAAAGGATGCAGGATGGAAGGGTTGTGGAGAGATTGTGACAAACTGTGCTGCTGCATGCATGCGCACAACAAGACAACATTTGAACAACGTTAGTGTGCCATGCTTACCTGTGACCACTGTACGCTCTCCCACCAGATTGCCCCTCCCCAGTTTGGCGACCTCCACCCTGCCACCTGGCACTGAGTCATCCGGCCGTAGGATACGCACCTTACCATACCGTATCAAGTACAGCTTGTCTCCCCTCTCACCATACTTGATCAGCGCCTCTCCATTCTGCGCACAATTGATTCCAGTCAAGTACAACATAAAGGCACGATTATACTTGTCTGACTGTACGGAGTTGTGCAGTTCTACAGCTCAGAGGAGTTGGCAACCATTTAAACAGGGGCAAACAGCAGCGTATTTGGCAGGCATGGTGTTAGACGTGTTGGCTTGCTATTGTGGTCTGTTGGTCAAACAGTCCCAGCTAGTCCCAACAATCCCTGAAATCCTCATGACCCCTGAAATCTTTGTAACCAAACAAGGAGCAAGTAAACGAGTATGAGGCAAGCACAGGCAGACAGACCATGTCACCAGCATGCAGACTCACTGGCAGAGACAAAATAGCAGCTGAGGAAGCGCACAGCGATAAGTCAAAGAGACAGACATACCAACAGACAGACACTAGGATCTGCAGACAGACAGTCAGCATGGGAGTACATGGTATGGGTTGTGTGACTCACCTGGTACACCTTTTCCCTCATACGAGAGGCCACACTGACCAGGTTGTTGTCTCCAAGACCCTTGAACAGAGGCAGCCGCCTCACAAACTTGAGCGCACGCGCTCCAGGCGCATGCCTCATCACAAACTGCACACACACACACATTTGCAGAGTCAGGGCGTGCTGCTTGGGAGCTTTCATGATTGGGATGTGTGAGAAGGGGCGGTCCTTGCATGAAGCCCTCATTTGCTGAGTGATCTGACCAGGTCATCTGTAGACTCATACAATGACGGCATCGCCTACAGCGTCGTGCTCTGAACTTAGCAAGAGAGATGCTGCGCTGCATGATCTGCCTGCTGCCGTGATTCATCACCGCCGTTTCACGTATCAGTGTGACAACTGAGCAAGCCAGTGTAAGATTGTCAATGTGATAGCTCTGAACAAGTGCCTGTACATATCAAGCTGCGTACTCACAAGTCAGATTGCGCCTTGCATCTGAACCCCCCACCTGACGGCTACTTTGTGCATACAGATCACAACAGTGTCTCAGGCCGAATGGCACAGGAGCAAATGGCAGGGGTCCGCCCCTGCCATTTCCTGCCTCACAGAATGTGCACCAGACCCTCAGTGTCCAAGCACAATCTCCGGACAGACAGATGTGGCCCAGAAGCAGTCCATGTTGTGACGTATTTGCCACACAGATGTGAGTTGTGACAAACACGCAGAAAAGGCCTGTCTTTGATGTGATGTTGTTTGCGTACACCAAGATGCAAACAGATGATATGGACACAGAGAGGGTGGGGGGGGGGGGGGGGGGGGGGTTGGGTTGGGCATCTGTTATGGGCACACAGCTTAATAAGGCCTGACTACATGAAGATGAGAATGAGACTCTGACACATGCCATGACCAGCCTCACACAGAGGCAGGTAGGCGAGCTGCAGCAGAGCAGCGAAAGGAAACGGCAAGAGGCAAAGGCCGCAGCAAAAGGAAAAGGCAAGAGGCAAAGGCCGCAGCGAAAGGCAAAGGCACTCAGCGAAAGGAGAATGCACAAGGCAAAGGCCTCAGCGAAGGGCAGCTTACCTTGTGGAAGGTGCGCCTGTCCATGGCCCACAGCTCGATGGCTGTGGAGGCCACAATGGAGGCCGACCTGGGGGACTGAAACAGCAGAGCTGTGTCTCCAAACACCCAGCCGGACTTCATGTGGATCTTGATCTTGCCACCTTCAACCTGCACATCAAGGCCTCCTTACAAGAGCCGATGCCCCCTCATGGGGTAGGGCCTTAGTCTCAGCAGGATTTGTCAATCTATGCTGGTGCGTTATGCCTTGTACAATAGGCCTATCACGACTAATCATCAAGCCCTCCTTCGTGGTATGTCAGGATGTCAAGTCAGGCAGGAAGAAGCTCATCAGGTTCTTGCCAGCTGCCGCTTGGATGTGTTGCCTCGAATGAATGCCTTAAAATTGACATGTTTTCAAAAACAAGGAATAAATTTCTGTTTATGATGTTGTCTGGGGCTCTGAAAACACAATGCTGAGAATGCTGGGCTCCCTGCAGTGGGTGTGGACGCCTCTGTACTTTTTGCAATGCAGTCAGTATGGTGCTGCATGCATGGTTTGCTTATAACGATGATGACCACACCAGCCATGTATCTTCTGATTTGCATTCCGGTGCAATGCTGATAATTCACCTTCCATATGTCATGCTTGGCTCATCACTGATGAGCTAGACATGACTTATGACATGACTTATAAAGACGCATACACAACAGACAAAAACTATGGCCAGCGTCTCAAGAGCACACTTTGCAGCATGCAACACATGTCAACACAGCAAGCAAGACAGCCTCAAGATTGGATGTGCAGTTCATAAGTCCTGCAGCGGCAGTGCAAATAAGTTGCAACTATTTTGGGGACCTCATGAAAGGCCACAGGCTGCTCTGGAGAGACAAGACTTGTCCTGCACATTCCTGGCTCATCATAAGCGAGAAAGCGTTTGAACAATCACAATCATCATACAAGCCAGCCTACCTTTCGCTCCTCCTGGTTGGTATTGGCTGCTTCTCCAGAGCCAGCAATGACAATGTCCACCTCTCCAGTGTCCAGCATGTACAGGCAGTCATCATCTGTGGGCAGGCTGTCCTGCTCCAGAACTGTATCCCCAGAATTGAAGGTCACCTTGAACATGCGGCTGATCACCTGGCAACACATAGACACACACATGTGACAGCAAAGTGGGTCAAGTGGTCAGCATACATGGTTCTGCAAGGTTTTTGCCTTGTGAGCTGTTTCACTGCAGCTCTGTAGTAGCAGTCTCTGGGACATTGCGCTGACCTGATATATACAGATGTTGACTCGGATATGGCGCATTGCAGTGATGAGCAATGATAACATGGAATGACTTGCACAGGAGATACATAGAAGCTACTGGTCAGAGATTGAGCTTGCTGCTGGTGTTGACATTGTGATGCCAGAGAAGCTTATGGCAGTCCTGTTGTCAGTCATGCATGCAATGAGCTGAGCATGTTGCACGACGCATGAGGGTACATAAAACAATAAAATCTTGAGCATACAGTCTGATTTGCATGCAATCCATGTGATCCAAACTAGAATTATGTCTCCTATGAGTTTCTTGGAAAAAAACTTGTCCCCTTGCAAACAAGGCCAGAGACAAGTGGACATACCTGCTGCAGCACACTTTGCTCAATGCCCTTGAACACAAAGCTGGTCTCCAGTGCAGCTGCAATGCGTGCAAGCGTCTTTTCGCTCTTTGGCTCTGCAATCATGCTTCCTTGCCTGCAGCATGGTTGAATGTAATTGTAGCAGTATAAATTGGCAGCAGTGAGTGATTATCTTCAACAACCCATGCCCAGAGGCAACATTCATGCTTACAACCTGCTTTCATCTGCAAAGGATGCGTTGTGTTGCTCTTGGCAGACAATCTTTGCCAACCAAGTCTGTCTTGTGTGCATGCATAAGTACATGCTTGTCGCAGGGCAAAGGTAAATATGATTTGCAATCTCAGACATGATGGCCTCAATTTGGAACAAAAAGCCAGCTCTGAGAACCAGTTGTTCTCAAAGCTGGTTTACTGTCAAAATTGAGGACATGATGTGATGTTGCAGGTCGTATTTGCTTTTGCCCTAAAGCAACGTCACTTAACTGTAACATGTACATGCATTGCAAAGCCACATAGCAAGTATACGCTGTGAAACGGCAGCGCAGATGCCCAAGAATGGACTACTGCCTGCACATGCAAAGCTGACGCTCAAGATTCTCACCTTGTAATGCTTTCCCTTCTGCCAGCAGGCGCAGCCTCTTCATCTTCATCCTCAGAAGAATCCCCGACCTGTTCAGGGCCTGCACCTTGGGGACCCCCTGTGCCCTTCCTCAGCTCATCCTTGATCACATCTGAGCCATAAGCCACACGGCGCTGCTTGGTTTCACCATCTCCCAGTTGCTTGCGAGTGGGTGTCGCATGCAAGCGACCACCAGCACTGCTTGCATGGGAGACCACTGTCAGGCCCTGCAGAGCCAGCTGCAATCAGGACAGCCACCCAAGAAGCATTTGGCTTCAGATGTACTCATTGATGTGTCCATGGAAGGCTCCTTCTGAGCTGTCAGCATGATTCTGTGTCAAACGTGCAACAGACATAATTGCAAAAGGTACAGTCCGCCTCACGTTGTTGTTGAACAGGCTATTGGCTTTAGCATTGCAGCTAGAGCACTAGATCAGCAGAAGAATGCCTCAGCAAATGCTGAGGTAAAGCTAAAGGCTATAAATACCTCGCCAGCCTTCCCTCGCTCTTTAGATTTGTCATCGGGACTGCTTGCTGTCACTGGAGGGTGTGCCTTGATTGCATCGTCAGCCCTGCATAAGCAGCTTGATATGAGCAGTAGGGATGCATAGACTCTATGTGCACACTGGTTTGAAAGGCACTTTCAACAGCTGTAGAGGTGCAGCTTCTGGTCTTGCATAGCAGCAAGTCCCTGAAAGATCAGGAGGTCAAATGTCTGGTGTGACGTGACAGCCATGTAGTCCTACCGATCGTGAGACTGATGTTTGCCGGGAGACTGCTTAGAGTTTGCTGTCTGCTTCCTGACGTAGGCCTCTTCGTCTATGGGTGCCGATGTTGTGCAGCCCATACAGCAGCCGCTCGGGCCGCCCCAGCGGCCCAGTGCTGGAGCTCTGTACTATGCAGGAACCGTGACTCTGCCTGCTTGCCAGGGGTACCGGCGTCCTACTGAGAAGTGTTGCTGGCACTGTCTGTGTGAAAAGGTCCTCCGAAATTGGGTCGAACGAGTCGTACGACAAAAGATATCTGAGAAGATGAGAGACCGGCCAACTCGACAGGGTCAATAGTCGCTGACAGTCAGCAAAGATGCGTTGCTGGCGAAGCTTGACAAGCTTTCCTAAGCTCGACAACTTTGACTTCAGGCACATGACAGTGGTGACGGCGTATACTCGGGACCGTATGTAAACTTGAACCTTGAAGGTGATGTGGTGATTCGTGGGCAAAAGCAGCAGTTCCCGTCCTCGTAAACGCAAATCAGCGCGATACTCTATTGACTGCATTTCACATACACAACCTGCATTTGTGGCAAGTAGGACAGCCGGCCTACGTCACTTAGTGTGAGTTGGTGAAGTTGGTCAGCATGCAGTCTCTACAAAGGCACCGTTGTCCACAGGCCGGGCGGTTAGCGACTTTTGCTCACCCGCACCCGCCTGCATTCTCACCGTACAAGCGAGTGTGCCGTGGACACAGCAGGCAGCAGACATGCAGAGTCCACGCAGCTGCAACAGCGGCAGCCCCAGCAGATTCTGCTGCTGAAACGCCTTTGGTGGCAGAGGTCCTTCGCGAAGATCCCATAGTTCGGCAAAAGAAAGAACTCCAGCAGATGATGGACAGGGAATACAAGGATGGGTGGCGGACTATCATAGAGTCTGAAACCTTTGCCAAAGGCCTTAATGAGGATGTTGTCAGAGCTATTTCAGCAAAGAAGGATGAGCCAGAATGGCTTCTGAACTTCAGATTGAAAGCCTTCAAGCGATGGCTGACAATGTATGAGCCACGCTGGTCAGACCACACATATCCTGATTTTGATTATCAGGATATCAGCTACTACTCAGCTCCCAAGAAAAAGGCTGAGCTTGCATCTCTGGACGAGGTCGATCCTGCAATGCGCGACACGTGGGAGCGTCTCAACATCCCCATTCAGGAGCAGAAGCGACTAGCAAATGTCAAGCCAGTTGCTAGGGACCTAGTTTTTGATTCTGTCTCGATTGCTACCACCTTCAAGAAGGAGCTGGCAGAGCATGGTGTCATCTTCATGAGCATAGGCGAGGCAGTACACGAGTACCCTGATCTAGTCAGAAAGCATCTGGGCAGTGTGGTAAGCTTGCCATTCCCCATGAATACATGCTCTTTCATGCTTGCATTGCATGTCATACAGACTGCAGTTGATCCATGCATGGCTGCTTTGTTGCTTGTGCTTTGTGGCAATTGTGTCAGCATATGTGCACAGTGAATGGCGTACTATCAGCATTGGTCATATAGGTTTTGTAATGCTGAGTGTGGTATTGAGCTGTTGCTGTTGATGCAGGTGCCCCCAGCAGATAACTACTTTGCTGCTCTGAACTCAGCTGTTTTCACAGATGGCTCATTTGTGTACATTCCTAAGGGTGTGGACTGCCCAATGGAGCTTTCAACATACTTCAGAATAAATGCAGAGGAAACTGGTCAGGTACGTAGCCTATGCTACAAGTCATATCAGCTCGCATATCAACCAGACACACTTTCATGTGTCAGGTCAGTCGCTAGTAGTGATTTCTAGATTGGAGCTGTTACCAAGTTGAATGCATTGATTTGCTCGTCATTTTTTTTGCAGCATGCATTGAAGTGACGTCGGCGCTATTGGCCCTCGATGCATCTTGTAGGCGGTAGATATGTCAACAATTTGCAGGACAGTCAAGGTGTCAGAGTTGTATGTGCACACCTGCTGTAGAGGATTGACATTGGCTTGTTTGACCATTGACTGTGTTGTCAACGCATTTTTGCTACTGCAGTTTGAGAGGACCTTAATTGTAGCTGATGAGGACAGTCAAGTGAGCTATTTAGAAGGCTGCACAGCTCCTTCTTATGACAAGAACCAGGTCAGTTCCATTCCTGCTTTTCCGTGATGGTTTTCTGTGCTGTGTCCCGCTTGCAATGAAGGGGCTTTCCCTGTTCATAGTACTGCATTGTTGGAGATTCACTGGTTTTTCTGTGCACAGCCTGTTTGGACTTGATGACTTTGGCACCTTTAAGGTGACCAAAGGCCAGCCAGTGAATGGAAAAAAACGCAATTTTACCAAGTGACCTGTTACATGACAAATACAAAGCCATTTCGCTCACGCAACAGTAAACAATTGATGCACAAAGACCAAAGCTCGTGATGTCTCAGCAGTAGGGACAGGACAGTGTCAGACGTATGTACTCACATGATCTTGTGATGTGCAGCTACATGCGGCTGTGGTGGAGTTGTCAGCAGCCAAGAATGCAGACATCAAGTACTCCACAGTGCAGAACTGGTACCCCGGTGATGCAGAGGGCAAGGGAGGCATCTACAACTTTGTCACTAAACGGGCTTTGTGTCATGGCGCAAACTCCAAAGTCTCCTGGACACAGGTATGAATGACCTGCCAAACTTTTTACTTCATCCCTGCAAGCAAGCAAGTGTGCAGATCTGCTGGGATGGGCTCTTCCTCAGCCATCATGTGTCTATTGTCTTGAATATCAATCGTAGCAAAACAATTGTCAGGCTCATTTTGCATCTGTGGACACAGTCTGTTTCCCAGATTCATCCCTGCTGGTCCTGTAGGAGTCAGTACTGTGAAGCATGATCCCATGACTGTTACCTTGAGAGATTGGATCTCAGGTACACTTTCCCAAGGCTGACCTGATGTGATCTCATGCTACAGGTTGAGACAGGGTCAGCCATCACATGGAAGTACCCCAGTTGTGTCCTGGTTGGTGACAACTCCATTGGTGAGTTCTACAGTGTTGCTCTGACAAACAACAGGCAGCAGGCAGACACCGGCACCAAGATGGTCCATGTTGGCAAGAACACACGCAGCAGGATTGTCTCCAAGGGCATTTCTGCAGGCAAATCCAGGAACGCCTACAGGGGGCAGGTTCAGATCCAGCCCTCAGCTGTAGGGGCTAGAAATTTCTCCCAGTGTGACTCCATGCTAATAGGAGACAATGCTCAAGCAAATACATACCCGTACATTCAAGTCAGAAACCCGTCTGCAAGGGTAGAGCATGAGGCTAGTACAAGCAAGATCAGTGAGGATCAGCTGTTCTATTTCCAGCAGAGAGGAGTTGCAATGGAAGAGGCGGTTGCCTTGATCATTGGTGGCTTCTGCAAGGAGGTTTTCAATGAGTTGCCTCAGGAGTTTTCAGCTGAGGTCAATGGCTTGATGAGCCTTAAGTTGGAGGGCTCTGTGGGATAGGGCATCAAAATTGTCTTACAGTTCAGGCCATGATTCCATTTTGCTCAGCTGTTGTACATTAAGGTTCATGTCATGAAATAGAGACTTTGATCAAGAGCGGTATTGTTACAGATTTGCCAAATGTTCAGCTGCGATCTTCATGATCTTGAGGTGCATGATAGATCCATAGAAAGGCGGCATGACAATGGGAATGAAGACTCCTGTTGCTGAATGAGGCCTCCTGTTGCTGTCTGGTCACTACTTTGGCTCCATGCTTGGGCGTAGCGTATAGCATAAGAACCCATTGGCAAGAACAGTGTGAAAATGTTGGTATCGCCTTGAAGCATATGTGGCAACTGACAAGAGGCTCACTCAAGACTGCGCTGAGTTGGAAGTTCGGTTGCGTTCTTCCAACAAGCCAATCACTTGAAACATAGCATCCTCTAAAGCTCTGATGCGGGCATCTTGACGTTTGTCGTGCTCGGTGGACCAGTGTGGGTCTATGGGTGACTGCTGGTCCCGCCACTGTTCCCACGCAAGCTTGAGGCCCGCGCACTTTTGTTCCAGGTCGTCTGTGGCCATAGCAGGTCAGTGTTGGGGAGTTGACATCCGGTGTCAAAAGTTCGCTGAGCCAAACATGTCCTGGAACTCTGAGTTCCGAAACACTGGAACTAGCCCCAACTGAAACCCTAAAACAGGACAAGGCTGCAAGATTGACAGTGTTGGTCTGCAGCTTCTCACCTGCTCATATGCCCAAGATCCGCAAGCTCGAGTGTGAGGTGCACGACGAAGCTGAATGTCAGTGCCACAAGCAATCAATCCCTGTAGCTCAGAGCTTGGAAGAACTCGACTACTTGAAGAGTGCATGTGCTGCTGCTCAGCAAGGCCACGAGGCCAAGCTGCACGTCATACTCGAGAAGCACCCAGAGGCCATCAACAGTGATGGCAGCGAAGGCGCGTTCAGTACAGATGTTTTCGGCAGCTCGACGCCTGCTCTGACAGCCTGCTGTCACTTCAGGCGGCACCGGCTATACACCGCTTCATTATGCTGCCCGGGCGGGCCATCTTGGCGCAGTGAGACTGCTTCTAGCGAGGGGTGCGACACACTTGCGTGATTGCTGAGAGCGTCGTAGTTGACCTTCGAACCGGCAACTGTTGTGCAGGAGCTGACCCGAACAGGACAACTAGAGCTGGCGGTGCTACGGCACTTCACAGAGCCTGCTACATGGGACATACTGCTGTTGCCGAAGCTCTGTAAGCTATCAAGTTGCCGCAGCGAAGTGTTGTAGGTCCTATGCAGCAAAACAGACACCATTTGGTGTTGCAGCATAGCCAGTGGGTGTGACGCAGCTGTTGCAGACTCAGATGGACATACTGCACTTCACAAGGCAGCCCAGCAGGCAAGTGTCTCCTTGCCACATCATAGACCGTTGACATGTGGCATGAGCACACAAGGAATCTGTATCAACGGCCAAGGATGAATATTACAACCTGCTGACCCTCAAGCTGGAGCGCAAAATGCAGAAATTTGACCTGAGGCCATAAACTTGCTTGATTTTTTCCTGCATTTTTTCCGGATTTTCTTCTGTGCGTGTCACCTTACTGCGCTTCGTCCAAGTTATTGCTGGCAACCACCGTCGGTCATTAGCATCTGACTGCATCACAGAGTTTGTCCAGTGACACTGCTAGACTGCCTGCATTACATGCAAGAAAAGCTGATGGGTGCCTAAGGTTTGTGACATGTGCTGCAGGGACATGTACAGCTTCTTCAGAGCCTGCAAACCAGATTTCCAGCAGCAGCAGCATTGAAAAGCAGCAAGGGGCTCACTGCAGAACAGCTTTTGTCTTCTGCCCGCACCACATACACTGCATGACCTAGCTGATTTGCATGAGTCAATGCAGCAGCAGCCCTGCACGCTCCCTGCAAAAGGTCTACACACACTTGCCCTGCTTGGTATCTGCCCTGCAGAGGAGTGCTTTTGATTACACCAAGAGGTACGCACTATCTTGGTGCCCATGTTGTATAGACCTGCATTGAAGCAGGTCTGCATGACCCTGCTTATGTGATGACCGATTACTTGTCTTACATACCCACCTCTGCCTGTCCATCTTGACATACATCCTGACACCTGTATTTGCAGGTTTCTACATTCTGTCCAGCTATGCGCCATGGCAGAAGCAAGCAAGTTTTGAATTCAATAATGGTCTTTGCAGCTATCACTGCATTGGCACCAGCCATACTTTGATGTTGATCGTCTGGCATGTAGTAATTGACAGTTAGGCACAGTGATACAGTCAGGCACAGAAATACAGTGAGGCACAGTGTGACAGTCAGGCACAGTATAACAATCAGGCACACTGTAACAGTCAGGCACAGTGTAACAGTCAGGCTCAGTGTGACAGGTTTCCAAAACTATCACTATCATACTGTTCATTATTGAAGGCACTTGCATTCACATCTTGACCGAATTGGGTATGCATGCACTCTGCCATGTGCAATGCTGCATGTGTACAGCGTAAAACCTATGTTACAACATTGTTTGTCTGTTGAGAACAGCACCTGGCAAGGCAACAGCGAAGTGCAATTAAATTGATAAGCCATTTGGCAGTGAAAGCAGAATTGCAGAACATTCAGAAGGGTGCACTGAACAAGTACCCACATACAGTTTGAATAGCATGTGCATTCATTCAGGCTGTGTAAGATGTGAGTCCAAAATTCTCTTACAGCTGTTGATATCTAAGCTCATCCATTTCTGATCTTCACTATGATTGGTCTGTTGTGATGCAACAACGCCCCATAATCACATTATTGCAGCACTGCAGACAGAATCAAACAGATGACAAAGGCTGTGTTTTGCTGTCTGAAACACAGCTCTTGGCATCAGCACCCTGGTAAAGAACATAAATTGTGGATCACAACATTCATTGTGTTGCAGCTTCTGGTTGGACAAGCTTCTGCTCAGCATTTATGCCGATTTGCGCCTGATCTAGCGCCTTGCGTATCTGCTGTACACGCTCATGCAGCTCATACAGCTCAGGCTCTTTGACTTTGGCCTGAATGGCAATGAATCAGGCATTGTGTCAAGACCTGTGAAGTTGCTGATTAATGTGGCGCACCTATCAGCAGCCAGTCTATAATCAACAAACTCATGATGCAAACTCACTCAGTGCATTGACCAAGGTTGACAGGGAATGAAATATTGACAACACCAGTCAAGCTGCGGCAACTTGCAACAGCTGATGCACAACCGCCAAACATTGATGGCGGCTGCACAATCAACCAGTTTGGGCAATGAGTATGCACAACACTGTGCATCACACCTTCCACAGCGCTTTGGCAAGCAGGTCAAGGTACTCATGGTTTGGACCAGAGGGACCGATAGCTGCAGTAATCTGCTGAGCTACTGACTCTAAAGATGCTGGCCCCAGCCAATTGACACTCTTGCTGGTTGCCACAAAAGTCAGCACATTGCACAGGGCTGGCTCTGAATCACTGTCACTGGTGTAAACATCCAGGTACTCACGGCCGTCATATTGCTTTTCCCTGTGCTCTAGATCCTGTGCATTGGTAACATACATAAGTGACGATTGCATACGTGCTTGCACTTTGAGAAGTGTCAGGCATCATTACCATGGTGTGCAGGCGTATACATGTGACTGCAGAATGCGATAGCACAGAGAGCAGAGCGATGCACGACGAAAAGCTACATAAGGCAATATACACCTCCAGATGCTTCTTCTGCTCTTTCGAGTCGCCAGTCAGCAGAAATGCGCTTCCCCACTGCAGCACAGACAATATCAGTGATGTGATAGCACAATAATTGCAGCTGACAAAAGCATATCGACATAATATACCACAGTTCCCTCCGAATCAGGTATCACAGTAACAGTGCGCCCGGGCAGTTTCTCTGTACCTCTGTGATCAGTACTGCCCTGATACCAGACCCTCCTGCACAGCAGTATGGCACTATCTGTACGAGCTCATGAAGCTGCTAGAAGCTTTTGTGTGCATGCAGCACCTCACCTCCAGCCCCTGATATAGCCGTCTATTCGTCGCTGATAATCAAAGCCTGCATGCGAAGTACAAGCGTGCCATTGACTGGTAGCTCTGAAACGGTTTATGCCTTCCCTGTACAGCATTGCTCCCTTTACCTTGCTTGTATATGATGCTGCCAAAACCGAAGATCCAAACCTCTTCCGGGTCTCGTTGCAGACGGCCTCTCATATACTGCAGGCTAATCAACACTGATTGCAGGCACCGGGCCTGTCTGTTGATGACGCTCAAGGCAGAGTTTTTCAAGCATTGCCGCAGGCGCTCGAGGGCCACGAATGTGGATGCACGTGATATTCGATCATGCACTCCCGCCAAATGATGTGTTGGTTTTTCTTTATGGTTGGCCAGTTCCCCGAACTGCTCTCTGCAGCTGTTGTTGCTTTAGTGGCGATGCACGCGAAAGTGCGGGGGGGGAGTCAATTATCCTCCGAAATGCAGAGACACTCCCCCGGTCGACAGCAAGCTGGTTCTTGGCCATAGGTCATGCAGGGGTCCGGTAGACAAAGCAAGATTGATTCAAGTCCAATTGCTTTTTCAGAGCACTGCGTTGAGAACAAATGGTACACATCGCAGACACTTTATGTGTCAGACAATAATTACGCCTACATGAAGCGATGATACAACTACAAAGCTTGCGATTGCCTACTTCAAAATTCCAAGCTCTGCTGTGCACAATGCCAGATTCCAGGGTCCAGGTCAGCTTCTTTGAGCAGCTAGAGGGTTAGACAGGATGCCGGTGTTGGCCCATGAGTCACCCTGAGTCATGTGCACCCCCCTGACAGGCGGGGGTGCATAAGGGCTGGGTCTGGAACCCTGAGAGCTTGGAGTGGCATGCTTGTGCTGCCTTGTAGCAACCTTCATGCCCAAGGCTCGCACAAAGAATTGCTTACGGCACAAGCTTCTGACCTAAAAACAACACAACGGCGAACTTCAAATCATGTTTGAAATGCATGGATGCCCAACATGTACTTTGGGTGCGGCTGCATTCATACAGCTAAATGCAAATGTGCCGGATGAAACATCAACCACAATGTCCAATGGGGCAGCTGTCACAACTGCATGCACGCACAATGGCAGTATCCTGCAAAGCAAGCCTTTCAGTAGACGCTGCAATCTTGACTGAAATCACCACTGGATCATGGCAATGTACATAAACCTTGAGCAGTCAGCTGGACCACAGTGCTTATTGTGTAGCACAGCAGGTGTCAGTCATAAAAAGCAGGTGAGACATACCTGCTTGAGGTATGTGTCAGCAGGCAAGTGGCCATCGGTGAGAGCCCGCTCCAAGGCATACAGGGTGTCCTCTATGGCCATGTCCTCTGCTTGGCACTCCAAGGCCTGCTGGCAAAGAGGATCTGCTGCCACTATGGCTGTATCTGGATCTACCTCCCCTGCAATGCATAACAACTGTCATGTCTGTTGCAAGGGAACGTGACATTGTATGCAGGGGCATTGTCAAGGGCTACGGTTTTTGCTCAGGTAGTTGCAGGGTGTGCTGCAACTACCTGAACGCAACCCATGAAAAATCTAAACTCAGCAGAAATCAGCTTATGCTGCAAGGGCAGCATGCCACGGCAGTGTCTTGGGCTAAGCTTTCTGCAGCCGATGATAAGTCACCCTTATGACAGCAGTTGATGAGGGCATTGCAAGAAAATATAGCACAGCATACATGGGGGGAGGGGGCGGGGAAAGGGGTCCTCGCCAGCCTTGCTTGGGCAAACAGGTTGGAGTCAGCTAGCGATAAGGATTGCCTTAATCAAACTGCACTTGATCAAGACTACAATCCGCCAGCTAGCATGCACAGTATGCAGCAGGACCAGGGACTGATCCAGACAACCATGTGTGCAGCTGCCTGCTGACCTTCAGGGATTTTGGCTTCATTATCAGCTAGCCACCTGTCAAGGGCCACAGTCTTGCCAGCCATGTCCAAGACCCCAGCCTCTAGGGCCTCCCTCTCCCTCTGCAGCGCAGCCACCCCCCTTTGCACCTCCTCCCCACGCCTGCAAATGAAATGTATGCTGTGCAACAACACAGAACACTTGCAGAGCCTGCTGCCTTGGCTTTGGCATGCTAATGCATGAGTGACTTTGCACGAAGCTGAGTTTGAGTGAGCTCTGCATACGAGAAGCATTCTGCGTGAAACAGAATCCACCATCATGAGCACAAATGTGGGCATTGCTGGCTGCACCAAGTGCTAGCTGGGTATGCTGTGGTTAGCTACCTGGCTAGCTTGTGGCTTGATACACATGCAAGCAGATGCCGCATGCCAGCACCACACAGCATACAGCCCAAAGCCTTGAGCAGGACGCCTTGCATGCTAGCCGCAGAAAGGTCTCAACAGCAGCCATGTATCACCGATCAAAACACATCTTTGCAAACGGTTCCAGCTTTGGCACAGGCCTGAACAGATGTATGGAACTGGACAGAATGCAGTGACAGGCACAATGTTCAACTCACTGGGTGAGCTGAGCCTGGATGTTGAAGAGGGAGTCAAGCTCTGAGCCTGCTGCAGATGTTCCCGCTGCAACGCTACTTTGCAGCCTCTTAGTCAGAGCAGCCAGGGCAGCCTTCCTAAAGGCAGCCTGCAACAACAAGGCCCAAACTTAGTCATCTGGTTACGCCAACAGATGACAGCTGTCACTATGCACTTGACTGTGCCAGCAACAGTCGCATGTATGCTGCATGACTTGTCAGCCAGGCACAGATGCTGCAGCTTTGGGCTGTGCAGCTGATACAATGCACAGCACCTGGGCAGCCCGGCTGAATACTTGGCTGCTCATTAAATTGACGCCGAAAGTCTTTTCTTTTCTTGTCTTTTCTTTTCTACAATGCACAGCAGACAGGGAAGATCAGGTTGGGCCCCTCACTGATATCACTGCTGCTGAAGGATCACTTTGCTGCTGCTGCGGTTGCTGCTTCTGCTGTTGCTGCTGATGTTGCTGGTGCCCAAAAGATTGAGTGGGTGGCGGGGGTGGAGACTGATAGGATGAGGTGGAGGGGGTGGGGTTGGGGTTGGAGGTGTGGGAGCCCCCGGCCGCTGCAGCTTGGTGGGCTGCCATTGCACCGCCCCAGATGTTGGCTGGGGCGTAGTTGACTGGGCCCTGGCCTGAAGGGCCTGGAGGGGGGGTGTGAGTCCTGTTGCAGCAATGAGGAACGTCAGGCATTGTGCAATGTGCAACTAAGCAACAAGGGTGGGTATGAATAAGCTGTTTGGGGTGATGCACCTATGCCTGCTGGGCTTCTTGATTGGATTTTGATTCTCCAAAATTGACTTTGAAACCAGCCAATAAACAAAAAACGCAACACTATGATCGAGAGTCTAGTCAACCAAACACTTGTAGTTACTGCACAGTGGAGAGATGCTGAGTGTGAGCCATGGAGTCCTGAGCCATGCATGTTGTGCACAGAGCAGGCAGCTGGTGGCACTCAAAGAGAGTTTTTTGCAGATCAATCAGTGTCTTGGGCTATGTGACAAGTCAGGCCTTCACCAGCCTTTCCTTATGTATAGCGCATATGGCTATGCTTTGGTGACGCATGCTGACAGCAGCAGCAACAGTGTAGATGCCAGATTAGTCCAGTTGATGACAATAACAATACCTGATCATTGGATTCTCAGCTTGAAAAGTGTGATGATGCTGCTCTGCTTGTTGATTGGCTGGGGACTGAGCTCTGGATGGCTGCTGCACCGGCCTCTGAGGCGACTGCTGATGACTCTGCGTTGGGCCGGGGGGCACCCACCCTGGGGGCTTTGAAAACAAGGGGGGGTCCTGTCCAAACTGGATTGACACATCGTTGCACATGATCATAAGAGTGGAGTGTGGCTGTGACCAGTTGCGCAGGTATGCTGAGCTGACCACACCCGATGCGTCCACAAAGGCATGTCTTGGCTTGATGATCATATCAGGTGTGGGGACAACATACATTATGGGGGCCACGTTTGGATACCGCTCTGGTAGCCACAATGACACTGGGATGTTGTATTTCACGCCCTGCAAAAGCATGATGAGCTGATGCAAGCTGCCACGCCTGCCTGGCTTGAGCCAATGAGCAAAGGTGAGGTGATCCTACCTGATAGTACATAGGTAATGTCCCATCAGCCATGAGCAGGGGCACGGTTGTGCCATCTGTATGGGTATATTTCTGCACCTTCAGAGTAAGGGATGGGAAGTCCTGCACACAACAACTGTTAGACACTGATAAAACGACACACAAGTCGCTTGAGGGTCAACGAGGCATCCATCAGTCAGCCTTGGTATCTTTCAGTGCCCGTTTATGTTTAGGCACACCTGCACGGCGTCTAGGAGGTGCTGCCGGATGATCCAAACAGCTTCGTTTGTATATGGCAGATCATCCGGAGTGCCTCGGCGAGTTAGCACTTGCGCCAGAAACTCGCTTGGAGGCTGGCGAGGCCTTGTCATACGAGAGCCGCGTTCTCACCCTATGCAAAGCTTTCCAGCGTCGAGAACGCTGACAAGGAGCTTTGCGCCTTGCGCTGGAACACTTTTCACCAAAACGGTCGCGACTTAATGCCGCACAGGAGCGCAGGTGTATCAAACAAGCTAGTCAAGCAACAAACAACTCAGGCAGGTGCAGCCTGGGACAGGTCCCAGCAGAAGAGAGCATAGGTGCCTGCTGCAGTGGCCTGAGGGCCATGCGACGAACGGCCCTGAGGGCAATGAAACGCTCGCTTCTGTGCAGGCTGCACAGTGCAGCACAGCTGATTTCGAAGCCTGATGCAATAGTTGTTGCATTGCCTCGCTCCATCACACATTCTGATCAAGTCCGTATGCAACTTGACGTGCGTTCTGTCCAATACCTCAAAGAGCACCACCTACACGTCTATTTGACTGATCTTTTGAGGTGATCACGGTGTCGAGAAACGTTTCTGCCATTTGCAATGGTTGCTGTCACGTTTTTCCGGCGGCAAAGGCTGGCTATCATGATCCTGGTTGCGAACCACACAAACTTTGTATGTAGGCTCCTGGGTGGAAGCGCAGCTGCCGATGCCAGCCGCTTAGCCTCAAATTACCTGTGCGCGGTTGCACACGGTCAGCACGTACAGGGGAGAGAGTTTGAGTTTATTGCAGCAGCTCCGTGGAATCGCCTAACGTTCCTCAATGCCTGCAAGGATGTCTTGCAAAGGGTAGCAAGGCAAATTCTTGTGCATACAACCAGCACACCTGCAGCAGTGTCATGTGCTGATGTTGTCTGTTGTCTGTTTTGTCTATGAGAGGCACACGCACTTGGCAAGGACCAAAGCTTTTGTTGTGCAAACTTTCTTGCAGCACTGTATGCTTGTCATGACGCTACTGTTCTGGTGAATTTTTGCTTTGTGATGTTGTGCAGTCACATTGAGGCATTCACACTACAAGATATGCACAGCTTGATGCTGATGATGTGCTCAGATGTGCCTCTGCGAGTCACGCGATCAGCTTTCAAAGCAGCCACCCCTCTACTACCATCTGGTGATCTCCTAAAAGTGACCGTCATTCTTTCCTGTGTTATGACCGTCTAAGGGTTGTACCAGGCTGTTTTAGTATCTTGCTCAGTGAATTGAACTGCCTAATTTGTGTCCACATGAATGCACAATTCTTTTGCCAACACAACTTCCATCATCACCACCTTGTTAGAATCATGATGTACCTTGCTGGTATGCTTCCAGCTAATCGTCACATGCTTTTATATTCACACCAAATTGGTTTTTTAATGAGTTTTACACAGGTCCAGCCTTTTGATGAATGTCAGTTGCAGTTTAAGGGTAAATTGCAGTATTCCTTTTGTCAGGTCAGTGCATGATGCAGTACATATAGGAAGCAAGCGTCATGAGCTGCATATGACAGCAACTTTTTTGTGCATCCTGTGCTGCATGTCTGCAAAATACATCTCAGGCATGACTGCATTCCCGCCCCTTTCATTGTCTCTGGTGGGCCATGACAGGTTCAGCAGTACCTCATCTGTCAGGGGATGTGGCAAAGCTTGCTTTTCCCAAACTATGGAGCAGCCTGGAAGTCACGTTCCTGTACGAAAACTATCTGCTGGAGCTGCGTCACGTTGCCTTTGAGGGCAAGAGCCACATGCGTGAGCCACAGCTCTGTGAATGTGTGATCTTTGTGTGAGATGCATGTGCTGAGTAGTCAATACTGTGCATGACAGGGCTTGTTTGTACTTGTTGCAATAGGTAATGACTAGGTCAGCGTCTTGATAGGCAAACCTTTCTGCAAGCCTGTCTGTTGGAAACCCTTCTGGGCTGCAAGGCAGTGCACTTGCTCTACTTGTTTCTAGGGATTTCACAGTAGAAACGCCTAATTCTACCCAGGCATTTCTGATTTTAGATGCTACATTATGCAAAGGATGTTACGTTGAAGTGACATGCTATATTATATCCTAACGATTGTGAACCAATGTTGCATGCTGCACAACAGGGCTCTTGCACGTCTTTGAGAACTAACATCATAGCCATGTTCTTTCTTCGACAGCTGTGCTGCAATACATCTCCAGATGCATGCCTGCTCACAGTTGGTGCAGGCCTGCCCATGTACCACTGCGTCGCACGTTCATTCAGTCGTACAAGGCTGTATTGCACATGTGCCCTCCATCAATGCTATGTTGCTTGTGTACTCAGTCTACCAATGCTGAGTTGCATGTCTGCCCAACCTACCAATGCTGTTAGCTGGTGCTCTGCAGTCAAAGCTGCTGAGGACGTGGATGCTTGCATTGAAGCAGTGGAAGCAACTGTCAACATGAGTGGCTGGCCGAGTATACCTCAGCCTGTGCTTCAGGTGGGCAGCCTGCCATTACTGCCTGAAAGGGCATGCTGCTTATTGCATATGCTGGACCATCTCAGGCAAGCTGACCTGATGTTCAACATGCAGTCAATCGAATGGCTCAAAAGGTGGTCTGAATCAAATCATGAGCATCTGTGCTGCAACTGATGTCGCTGTCTGCTTTTGGTTGTATGCTAGGGCGTCATGCAGCAATTTGCAGATAACAGTGATCAGAGCAGCAAGAGGTTCCATTTTGATGCGCTTGTGCGGGGCCTGTGCGAGAGTGCAGACATGAGGGAGCATGTGGATGTCACAACTGCAGCAGCAAGAAACAAACAACAGCAGGCCCCTGCAGCCCTGGCACAGGCTTTAAGGGCTTTGGAGACTGATTCCCTTCATGACACACCAGATCTTATCAGGTAGACACTACATGACTGTAGAGAAGGGGCAATGTTTAAAGGTGTCATGGCTTTGATGATGGTCGTCTGTGTTTGTAGTGAGGCTGTCTGTCTGAGCAAATGGCCTACATATGCCCAATGTTGTAGTTTGCATTGGCAATGCAGGTCGACTTTCAGGCCTGGATCGAAGACTTCCCTAATAGGCATTGTGGACGTTTGTGTAGAGAGCGAAGTTTGATCATTGAGTGTTGATCATTGGTCGTTCTCCTTATGCAGCTGAATATTCAGCATTGCTTCACCACCCAAGACCTCATCTCTGTGTTACTTCTATCGTTCTGATGGTGGGACAATCGTTCAGAGCCCCTTCAGGCTTTACTGAAGCTGTTCCTGCCAACAGAAATACGTCTCAGAGCACTTGAGGCCTTCAGATCATTCGCCAAAACTCCACGAAGCAACAAACGCATGGATCAGCAAATATACCAAGAAAAGAGGCAGACATTTAGCTGCCGCAATGTGCATTTATTTCATGCGAGCATATGCACGCTAGATGGACCAGGTGTGCCAATTCAGGTGGTGTTAGTCAGAGTATGCTGAATTTTATAGTCGTGCAAAATAAGATGAAGCAGACAAACACGCATGCTGCAGGCAGCATCAGCTGCTATACAGAAAGACCACAGGTCAGTATTGATGACATGCAAACGCTGCCTTTGAAAGGCATGCTTGCATCTTTTATGCTACTCTGTAGAGGAAAACTGAAATATGGTACATGCACAAAATTTGCTAGCAGAACCAATGAGCTAGATTTTAGGCCACTGTGGCGCAAACACAACAAACCAAGCCAGCCTTCACAACACAGACACTTTCTTCAAACACGCAACACCAGATTCTGGGACAAGGACCTTTCATTAACATCAGCTGAAGCGGATGGCAAGAGCACTTTTCCTGATCCTTTGATTGATGCTCAGTGCAAGAGGCCATTGATTTTATATCATGGAACAACTTGCGGGCATCTTTGTACACGCTGCCATATCTGTGATGACAACGGTGCTGATACGAGGACATCACATGGCTCAACAGCTGTAGATGATTGGCATGGTTGTGCTGACTTTGCTTACAACATCTGATTCAGAGCAGTGACAGAACATGGAGATCTCATCGCGCACGGGGTCGGCTGCTAAATCGGTCGCCCTCGTCACGTCTATCTGGTGGTGCCATGCTCCGTTTGTTAGGAGGGAGCGCAGAATCAACAGGCCTCCTGGTATATGGACGCGACATTGGGGGACTATTGTTGTGGAATGGAGGTCTATTGTTGTGAGGTATGTAAGGTCGGTTCACATCTCTTGGGCCGCCTCTCATGCCGTATTGGGGCGGCCTTGGTGCTCTTGTCTCCAGCTCTTGCATCTGCCGCCTCAGCTTGAAGTTCTGCAGCAGCCAACATACCACTCTTGCAATTGCACATAGTGCTTCACAGCAGTGCTCATTTGTACAGCATGCAAGCCGCTGATCCCAACTGAATAGATGCCTAAAAGCAAGCAGTTCAGGTCCATCTGCTTATCTATCAGCCTATGGGGCTGCTTTGCTTGATCACAGATGCACAGTGACTTCAGCACAGCAACTGACCAGCGTAGACTTGGTGATGCAGAGCTAAACAGCACATGGGTTTTGAAAACTGCATACCTCTTCTTGAATCTTCTCAGCTTCCTCATCAAGTGCAGTTGCATGGTCTTCCCATTCCTGGAAAGCTGCTTGCATGTCCTCAGCATATGCCTTAGCAAGCGCCAGCTGTCTCTCAAGCTTGTGTACACGATCCTCACTCAACTCGCGTCCCATCTCTTCATTCTCTTCCTGAGGAGGTGCAATAAACAGTGTACGTGATAGATTGACCAGCATTGCAGGAAGACTGCTAGCATGTCATGAATCGGCGCAGATAAAAGCATCTACAGTGTGCACAATCTTGCATGACTGTAGTCATCTCACACATCAGGCATAAGGCAATCAGCTCACCCAAAGCAAATCTAAAAGCTGACTGTGCCCATCATGCAGACTGCATCATGTGGACACTATGCATTTTGGCTTTTACTGCTAGAGCTGATTTACCTGCAGTGTTCTGCATTTGGCCACCAGCATGCGCCCTGCCTTGGAGTCAAACTGGAAAGTTGTACCCTGCAGCTCCTCACGAAGACGCTGTGCTTCCTCTGACTTGTCCTCCAAGGCTTTGTGCATCCTCTGGAACTCACGGTTCACTGCTGGATCAAGCAGCAGCTGCCGTACCTGATAGACATACACAGTGTACATCTGTTATCTATTTTATACAGAATAATGCATATTCGTGTAGCTGATTCTTGACCTGGTCAAGCAAATGCCTTTCTGTATCTGTAGACATGCTGATGTGGCTGTTCTGACCGACGCATATACTAATGCATATTACAGCACAGGCAACATCGTGGTATATGCAGCTCATTGGTTATGAACAAGATCAGAGTTGATGATGACAAGGCAGAGCGTGGGAGTGGCAAAGAGGGATACCTGCACAACATTTGGTTCTGCTGCTGCTTTGGCAGCTTGCAGATGCCGCCGAAGTTCCATGTTTTCCAGGATCTTCTCCATCAGCTGCGCCTGTAGCTGACTTTCGCGCTGTCTCAGGATAGATATGTCCTCAGTGGGTGTGTTGCCACTAGTGGTTGTCGTTGCTGGCTGCTGATGAGTCTGCTGCAAGTGTGCAAGCAGTGCAGTAGGCTCTAGTGCAAGGCCAGCATTTGCAGCAATGCTCTGAAAAGCATTGCGCCATTCCTGTAAACTGGCTTGAGCTCTGCGTAACTGTCCCTGTAACCAGAAATTCAGATGACAAACGCAGATGTGGTGCGGAACCACAATATTTTGTTCAACAAAATCACAGGTGGTCAGCTGAAATCAGAGAAGCAAGACCGACCTGAAGATCTGGTGATTGATCTTCGAGTTGCAATGAACTGTAGGAAGAAATGGACACACTTTGAACCCAAATTGGCTTTGCAATATACACAAGGAGCACAAATGTTCATACTTTTACCTGTCTGTTGCAAGTGTTGCTACCTCTGAAGCTCGCTCAGTTTTGATGCCAGCCTGCAGCAGGTGTGTTTGATGTAGACAGTCTGTACGAGGCTGCACAAGTCTGCAGTCTTTGCCTGCTTTTTCCAACACACCTGATTGGCGTAGCCATTGCTGGACGGTACGGCGGTATCAGACCTGCCAACCTCAGATACGCCACCATAGATATCCTCTCCGTAAATATCGTCCTGCAGAAGCTCAATCCGAGTGAGACAGCAAACGAGATAAACATGAGCATATTTTTGTAGAAAGACTCTTGACACGACCGCCGTGCTTCACAACTTCAGTTCAGGCATGGTAGTCCACGGCTTGCAACAAAAGGCGAGAAAGCAAGCTGGGTGCTTTGTCATCCTTGCCTCATCCATGGCAGACATCGAATAACTTCCGGGGATGACAAAACGAAACGGCTGACACCAGTGTACGACGGGATGTGGAGGCAACGCTCAAAAATGTGACATCCGGCAGATCAGCAGCTCAGTAAGCGACTTTAGCGAGCTACACTGTATAGCAGGGGCAGATTCGAAGCAGGCAAGTACTTCAGGCAGTTGAACGCAGCAGCATGGCAACAACAGTTATTGCAATTTGCGCTCGGGGTCCTTCCCGACAGAATGTCGCAATAGCAACCCTAGCATGTTGTTGAAAGAGGAAGAAGAAGCCTGCTTGATCCGCGGTTGCCACAGCCTGAGACACTCGCACCTCTTGCGCATTGATATCCGCGGCTGTTTGCTGTCTGCTGGATGTTAGTGATTGCCGAAGCGCTTCACCCACAAAGGGTCGTCTGAGTGTATACTTGTCCTTTCGAACGGACCATAGTCCTGACCCGTGAGGCGTTGACGCCGCGCTGCCAGTTGCCATACGGGACACCCGGGAACACAATGTCGTTGTTTGACACAATTCTCAATAACTCTTCACAAGTCGCCCTGAATCCTTTGTTCAGCAGCAGCAGCAAATTCAAAGCAGAAAAGGCAGCTGAAGGCTCAGCAACAGCTGAACCTCTGCTTGATACTGCGAAAGCAGCCAAAACAGTTGATGAGCCAGCTACAAAGGCAGGCAAAGCCAAGAAGCGCAAGGTTGCTGAGACAACTGAGGTACCGTCAGTGGAGCTGCCTGTAAAACAAAACAAGCAGAAACGCCACGCAGACACAGTCAGCAGCGAGTTGACCCATACCAAGAAGAAGCAAAAAGTAGTGATCAATGATGCTGACTCCAACTCAGCAGACAAGGTCAAGCCTGCCAAGAAGCAGAAGCAGTCAGTCCAAAGGAGTGCTGCACCTGCTTCTGCTACAGAAGCCTCCAGCAGAGTTGCTGCAAGTGAAGCTGATGTGATGGCTGCCAGCGACCCTCAGCTTCCAATTGATCAAAAAATTCAGGTAGAGCATTGTGCTGGTTAAACACTCTGGACAACTACAAATAGCATGCCTGTTTGTGTTACAGGCTTGTGCGCATGGTCCACATGCTGATGCGTCTGTTCATTGTGCAGAGATTGTCACCAGAAGAAGAGGCAGCCAAGCTCAGAAGGACTGTCTTTGTTGGCAATCTGCCTTCAGATGTCAAGAGAAAAATGATACAGAAAGAGTTTGAGAGGTGAGTTATATGTGCAGCAAATCCCTCAATAGTTGCTTACCCATGCTATATCCAAACATCAGAAACACACTGTCATTTCACCAAAGTCATACAAGAGCCTATCCTGCCTATCCCAGACTTCCATGCCAGTTGTCTGCATGACTTATGCTTGACAATCTCTGTTGGTCAGTCTTGTAGGGCTGCATCATTAAATACTGTATGGGACTGGCAATTGGTCACATGCTTGAGCCTCATGCTGTCTTTGGTGCTGTATTGTCGAATGCCTTGAACATTTAGTGCTGAGTGTATATTGCTTTCCCACTTATTGTCTATTGATTGCCCTGTTGAGTCCTAAAGACAAAAACTGTAATCAATTGATTGATTGTGTGCAGATATGGCAGCATTGAGAGCGTCAGGAGGCGCTCGGTGCCTGTCAAGCTGGACGCCAAGATGTCTAGAAAAGCTGCAGTCATCACTGGCAATGTCAGTGATAAGAGGGGCACAAGTCATGCCTATGTTGTCTTTCAAGATGAAACAGCTGCCATAGCAGCCCTGGCAAGCAACATGCACATGGTGAGTCTTGAAACCCTTATTGAGCCTGCGTCTTGTGAATTCAAAGCTTTGCCTGCTTAAGACCCAATCCATGAGTTCATGCACAGCACCAGCGAACATGCAGCACCAAACAATCATGGTGTCAGCAAATCTGGGCATAGCTTCAGTGGCACAAAACAAAATGCTCACCGCAAGCACAGATACAGCATGGTCAGTTTGAATGGTGCCTGACATGTTTGTAGTTTATCAGACTTGTTTTAGATCTGTTCTGTAATGTCACAGCAGTATTTGTGCCTATGACTGTAGCAATGGGTGTTGTGGCTTCAGGTGGATGGAAGGCACATCCGGGTGGACAGAGCAGGTCAGAGCGCGCATGGCAGTGCGGGAGGCAGCGTCATGTATGAGCGCAACAGAACTGTCTTCCTTGGCAATCTGCCATTTGATGTTGAGGTGAGCCATGCGGCTTTTGCCTCCCCTGGACACGTGCATCTGCACGACTTTATGATCGGCGTAGTGTACATGGCATAATTCAATGGTTGCCGGCATGAATATACGTCCCTACCCTGTGAAGGGACTGGTTCTTATGATCTGTATTGCTAGAAAGCCAGAAGGTTACAGCAGCGGCACCAAGCTTTTTACACAGAGTTGCACACGCAGTGACATAGCTGCTGTTCATCAGTAGGGCAGCATTTGCCAACACAGCTCATGTCAAACCTACCGCTTTGCTGAGCAGAGAGAGACAAAGCAATGAGGGTGTCCATGAGGTCTCCTGACAGCATGTTGGCTGTGTAGGATGAGGAGATCATTGTCTTCTTCAATGACAACTGCACCAAGCTGGGCATCACAGATCCCGTGGAGGCGGTTCGTGTGGTGCGTGACTCAGCCAGCCAGCTCGGCAAGGGCTTTGGCTTCGTCCAATTCAGCGATCAGCAAGCTGCCAGGGCAGCCCTTGGTTGTGATGGACAGCTGCTTAGGAAGCGCCCCATCAGGGTGACTAAAGCTGTGAAGGTGCCAGCGCACCTGAAAGCACTGGGCCGGCAGGAGAAGCCAGGGAGGAAGCCGATGAGTAAGGATGCAGCTGATGGCAAGCGCGGCGCAACTGCAGGTATTTATGCTGGCCTTATTCGCTTTTACTCTCTTGCTGTACTCGTTTGCAGACAGAGCACCCAAAACAGAACAGCAATGTTGCTGAGTATCATCTGTTATTCCATTGCGGATGTGTGTGATCAGGAATGCGAGTGGCATATACACATGCTTGATTCCTGTTCGTCTCATTCTATGCACCATATAGCCTGGGCGTCTGCTTGTGCACATGCAAAGCCATGTATAGTGCAAGGTACAGTCCTGACATAGTTTCCGTAACCTTGCAGCCTCAAAAGAGAGCAGACCTAGCAACAAGGCAGTTGCTGCCTTGCAACGCAACGCAGAGCCAGCTGAGAACTGGCAGGGCTTCAAGACAAAGGGGTCCAAGAAGACTGTGGCTGGTGCTGTCACCAAGAGCACCTCAGCTGGTCAGCGACCGGTGGAGGGCAAAAGGAAAGCACCAGAGAAGAGGCCTTCTGTAGCTATGCGCAAACAGCGTAGCCTTGCTAAATAGGCCACGAATCCCTGCAAATCGTGTGAAACTATTTACAATGCTAGGATTAGATTGGCACCCATCGTTATGGAAGTGTACAGTTGCTCACACAGTACAGCATTTGGGTTAGGGCAGGATGCAGTACGACCAATGTCATGTATCTAGACAGTACATCCTGTCATGGTTCATAATTTGTGCCAGAGGGCTGGGTTTGCCTGACATTACGGTCTTTGATGGTTTTTTTTTAGGTACGGTCACTGACACGTCCTTCAAGCATAGCTCTACATGCGTCGTGCTTGCGCTTGCGGCCGGCCATCAGGACTGTCAGAGACGACCAGGCTAGCAATCATCAGCAAATGCTTTGCAGTCAGCAGGGAACATCTGACTTTCAATCTACAGCTCCTATATAAGCTCAATATAAGCTTCGAGATTAAATTCAACGCATCGCGCAGCCCAACACAACCTTGCATGATAATGCCAGAGTACTGGCATGTCTGCATCAGAGACTCTTAACCATGGAGTGGTCCAGCAAGCTTGCACTTAAGTGGTCTCGGAGCGCTTGTTTGGCTTCAAGGCTTGCGACTTCAATCGCGAAGGCACAGTTGCTGTTGAACGTCGATAGTGATGTTTGAGCTAAAAACACTAGACAGCTTCTCAATAGCCTGAAACTTGCAGCACGTTCGTACGCGCACAGATACTGAAGATCACCGCAACAACCGATTTCATACCGGCAAAGGAGTGCCGCGCTAGACAGTTGCCCTGATGTTTCGCTGGTTTCCAACTTTCCAGTACGCCGGGAAAAGCACTTGCTGATGAATTCATTCAGCGCGTTATAGAAGGACTTCACACAATAGCTGTACTCCTTCGACCCACGGTTCACGCGCCTGGCCCGCGCTTCTGGCCTGACGTCCAAGGTTACTCAGTATGAGCTTTGTCCAGCCGTCGACCGTACACGCCGTTGCACAGAGTTTAGAAGTTGGAGCAGTCAGTGATGAAGCAGCTTAAGCTTTGTCACCAGATGTGGAGTATCGCCTGCGAGAGGTGGTGCAGGTGACCAGCCACTGCTTGCTGCCCAGCACCAGGACGTGATTAGTCCAGCAAATTGGCCATTGGAAACAAAACAATCTGTAACGTGGTACCCACAGGAAGCACAAAAGTTTATGAGGCACTCAAAGAGGAGGATGCTGACAACTGATGATATCAATCAAGCTTTAAGACTGAAGAATGTTCAGGTTTGCTTTGACGCATGCTGCTTTTGGTATGTTGAGGTAATCGCTGCTTGATTGCACCCCCGTTCATTCCTTCACGTTGACTGCATTGGCACATCTTGTCTGAGCCTGCAAGCCAAACATGCAGTCAGCATTTTTCTCTGATGCAACTTCACATCTCATACATCTGCTGTGCGTCACATGTTTACCTTGGCTGCTTGCATGGCATGGGCTGTGTGCAGCCAACACACAGCTACTGCAACTTGTAACAGAGCTTGGGCTTGGCATCAATGGGCTCCCTTAGTTGATTCTTGTACATGTTCTGCAGCCTCTGCTCGGGCTGCCACCTTAGGAGGCTTCCGCTATGATTGCTGAAAAGCGTGAATTGTTCTTTTCTTCTGCAGCCTCTGTATGGCTTTGGTGGCAAGGACCCGGCACGCTTTGCTAGAGCTGCAGGACATCAGGACCTTGTGTATGTGCATGACCCAGAGCTCACCTTTGAACAGGTGTGTATGCTTGCTTGTCTGCATTTATGGCCTGCATGATACAATTTGTCTGCATTCATGGCTGCATGACACATGTTGTCTGCATTCATGGCCTGCTTCATACAAGCTGTCTAATAAAGTGTTCCACCTGAAAGCTGTGAGTGAGTTCAGGAAAGTGGATTCACACAGCTTTCTTCTGTCTGTTGTTCAGTTTCTCCTTTTGTGTTGAGATTTCTTTTTTTGGTGTGTGACAAAGCTGTCTTACATTGGTGAACACAGCTTTATGGGCATCACTATGGCTAGCCCTGAAAGGTGCCATATCAGGGGTGTATGCAGTACACACAGTATTACAGAGCGTAACTTAGCCTCCGCCGAAGGTAACAGTGGACACTGCTGTCCCACTGCATTGTCCTTTGACATGGAATTCAGCCTGCCATTCTTGACGATGCCGAAATGCTCACACTCACACTTTACAACATCACCATGCACAGGCTACACAATCAGCCCTGTGTCAAATGTACTTGTAGAAGTTCAAAAGCATAGTCTCATGCTGGCTAGCCATAGAAGGAAACCGTTTCCTTGCTACTAGCCAAAGGAAATAAATAACAGTCACTGAGGCCACTCGTGGCAACATGTAGCTATACTGCAGGCTGCTATAGCTCCAGGCTGCTGTCTCAGGAGGCTCCTGTTGTGATTGTTATGGCTATGATTGATTGTTATGATGTGTATGATTGGTTGTGATGATGGGTATGATTGGTTGGTACTATTGGTTGTTATTGGTATAATGGCTGCAAAGCATAGACTTTTCTTATTCTCTTTCTGATGCAGGCGGTGGATCAGGAGGCTCCTGTTGTGAGTGTTATGGGTCTGGTTGGTTGTTATGATGGGTATGATCGGTTTTTATTGGTATGATGGCTGTAATGCATAGACTTTTCTTATTCTCTTTCTGATGCAGGCTGTAGATCAGCCACTGCCCAAGGTGCCTGTGGAGGTGGGTGTCATTCCTCACTGGCTTGCCATTGAAGGGGTGCAGCCGGCCATCCCTGAGAATGCAGCCATTCAGCCACGCAAAGCAAAGCGGCCCAAGCTGGACGTGTCTGCTGCTGCTGCTAAGGCCAAGACAGCTGTTGGTGCAAAGCCTGCAGATACAAGTCCACCAGGTGAGTTTGCTTCATACTCACAATCATGCCCTGTGCCTGTTGCATGTGTCATTGAGATGTGCAAATGAGACGTGTAATTGAAGTGTGTATATGAGATTTGCATTTGAGATGCTAGCCTCCTTATCTGATATTGATTGATTGATTGATCGAGTGATTTTCACCTGTGCCAGCCTTTGCTCTGGCATTAGCCAGGCAGTCATCAGGTATGCCTCACCCTGAATCAGAAGGCCATACAGCAGGCTAAGGCTGCTATGTGTACTGACAATCATGATTGTACCAATATGCTATGTCAGATCACAACGACCACTCGACTATTGCTGTTGCATGCTGCTGTTAACAAAGGCTCTCTGACCTGGCCTGCCTGGTCTGAAAGCAGCTGCTGCGTCACTTGCTGCTTGTAGAGCGCCCGTGACTGTACTCATTGCAACACTGCATGTCTGTAGCAATTGTGTCGTGAAACGCAAGGAAAATGGGGAAAACTGAAAGCAAGGGGGAAAAGAAATCATTAGTGACATACACAAAGAAATATGAAATGAGAAACAAAAGGGCACGAAACAGGAAAATGGGAAAATCTGAAAGCAAGGGGGAAAAGAAATCATTAGTGACATACACAAAGAAACAAGAAATGAGAAACAAAAGGGCATGAAACAGAAAAATGCTTGCTGCGTGTTGATTGAATGGCAGATTGAGCTCGTCACAGGTGATTGGTGAGGACACTTACAACATCTTCACAATATAGAAACACCTTTTTACCGTCCCCAGACGTTTCTGAGTTTAGATTTTCAGTGTAGGATGTTTCTGAATGATGTTTCTGAATTGAAATAGACATTTCGGGATTGTGAAGAGCTGGTTGTGGGTGATACAGGCAGAGGGGGGTCTATGCAGAGTGCTGAGCAAGCAGCTGCAGCAGCAGCAAGTGCAGAAGGACAGGAGAGCAGCTTGGTGCGAGCACCAGTGAAGCACGTCTTGTCTCAGGAGCTGCAGCTCTACTTTGACAGGGTGGCGCAACTGCTGAGGGCCAGACCAGGTAATGCCCCGGGGCAGGGCCAGAGAGGTGTCGTGTTTATGTGATTATTGCATTGGTATTCAGAGCAACCTGTCTCTCAGATATCAGGCAAGCTTGAGCAACTTCACAGCCTCTAGCTTTGATTTGCTCTGCTGATAAATGAAAAGCAACACCTTTTTGTTTCCTTTAAGAAAGCACTGTATCTCATGTCAAGTCCTGGACATGAACGCTAGTTTGGCACGCAAAGAGAGGGAGATTATGTTAGCCATCCAACAACCCTGATCAAATGGTGAAGAAGACAAAGGGGCTATTTCAGGAACTGTGCTGGTAGCAGTGCTGGAAATTAAATGCCACTCATGACTGATGCAGGTGCAGAAGCTTCTTCTGGCCTGGGAACTGGGGCAGATGGGCAAGGGCAGTCCCAGAATGCCTCTCAGCTCCAGCAGCAGAGGGCTGTTCTGGCCAGCTTAGCTGTTGACCCTGGTACGGTTCCTGCCAAAGCTTTTGCACATGGCACATTGTCGCACAATCCTCCTAAAGCCCAGATTGCAATCTGAGCATGCAGGAATACATTGAACACTGAGCAGTGCTTGCCGATGCATTGCACTGCTTCAAGCTCTAGCTGTTTTGCTGGCTTTGTCTTGCCCAGCTTTATGTTTTTTGTCAGCAGCTGCTTGCTTGAGGTCACCTACTATGACATGTTGCATGAACTGAGACAAACCAGATGGAGGAAAGAGAACTGCGACGTATTTGACAAAAGGAAGTCTGAAAGACTTGGATTATGCCCTTCTCCAGAGGGTAGAAGCCATCACAGAAACTCATGATTTGTCCGCAGTCTTACATTCAGTTTGCCAGTCACAAATTGGTACCTGTGACACGAGCTGGCTTCTCAACATACTGAACTGTCACTTTGTGCTAGAGAACAGGCTGTTTCATGGTAAAACCTATACTCACCAATCCCTGGGGAGTAGAATCAGGCATGTCTACATGGTGGAGGTATCTCAGAAAAACGCTGCAACACTGACCAGTCTCCCCCAGCAATGCCCAAATCCAAACTAATCTAGACAGAATCATGCAAAGCACTGACAGAGACACTCTCTATACGCAGCAGCATCATCATTGTCTGGACCTGTGTGTATGTGTGTGTACTCACAGACACCATCTCCTGTCTGCAGGGCTCCATCCGCTGACACCGTACTTCAGCCAGTTGATCGCAGAAGAAGGGCGGAAGAGCCTAAAGTCCTTGCCGACCTTACACCTTCTACTGAAGGTGAGCCTACTGCTGCCTGCCTGCACACTGTTGCAACCTGACGTGCTGCCTTGGGGACAAGCTGCAACAACAGATACCTTTGCTGTGATGGTGCATTTCTTCCTTCATTGGACATTGGTTTTGCCTTAGGGTTTGACAAATGCAGCCCTGAGTGGCGCCCAGGACGAGGTTCTGACACGTAGGTCTGGTCTGGAACAATTGACACCGTGTGAGTTGCTGAAGTCTCTATCCATCTTTCTGTCCCTCTTCAGAGTGTGACTTTTGTGTGCAGGCATTGGGCAGCCTGGTGGGCAATGAGGCAGTGCAGCTGGAGCCCTACCTCCACCAGATCATGCCCTTCATCCTCACCTGCATGGTGGGCAAGAGACTTGGGGTGAGCCCTCCTTGCATCAGGCTCAATAATAATAATAATAATAATAATAATAATAATAATAATAATAATAATAATAATAATAATAATAATAACAATAACAATAATAATAATAATACTAATAATAATAATAATAATAATAATAATAAAGTTGCTTTCTAGCTCATGATGAGCTAGGTATGTGCGGGACAAGCCTTGTCTCTCCCAAGCAGATCAAACTCAATGCAAGCATGCATGCCTGAATGAAGGATCGAATGAACAATTGGGTGGACCAAACAATGATTTGATTTGTCACTCAAAATTTGGCTTTTGTTTGGTGCAGGCAAGTGGCCTAGAAGACCATTGGTCAGTCAGAGAAGAAGCTGCAAGGCTAGCTGCCCTAGTGTGTGCCAAGTATGGGCAGCCGTATTACCAGATCCAGCCACGTATTACCCAAGCTCTGAACACTGCCTTTCAGCAGACCAATAATCCGCTTACCACCCACTACGGTATGTCTTTCAGCAGCCTCAAAACCCCTCACCACCCATTATGCCTTTCATCAGACTGACCATCCCCTTGCTACCCAGTACGGCATGCCTCCCAGCAGTTTCCAAAACCACCAACTATATTATGCCTTTCACCAGACTGGCAATCCCCCTGCTACCCAGTACGGCATGCCTTTCAGTAGCCCCAACCCTCCCTTCCCCTTCAACACCCACATTACACTCAAGGGCATCTTCTGCAACAATGCAGGGGCTATGCATGAGCTCAAAAGTGAATTTATTATTATTGTTGTTGTTATTATTATCATTATTATTAATGATAATATTGTATTATATTATTGCAGGGGCTATTGTGGGCTTGACAGCTCTGGGCCACCAGGCTGTGCGCAATGCCCTGTACCCCAACCTGCACCCCTACCTGGCCCTCCTGCAAGACCAGATGCAGCAGTCTGGCAATGAGATGAAGCGATATGAGGCTTACAAGTGCTTTGGGGCGCTGCTGCATGCTGCTGGGGCTGCCATCAGAGACCGTGTCAAGTAAGAAGTCCACACTTGAGGCTCCTTGTGCGGCGTGTGAAAGCTGACATCATGCAACACAGCAAGATGTTCTGTTGACCAAGTGTTTCAAGTGTCAAGCTTGATATAGCCCTTTTGTTTCTGCATAGCAACCAGAGACCGTGTCAAGTAAGTCCCCACTTGTGGCTCCTGTGCAGCATGTGAAAGCCCTTTTGTATCTGCATTGCAATCAGAGCCCGTGTCAAGTAAGTGATTCCCATTGAGCCCACTTGTGGCTCCTTGTGCATCCTGTGAAAGCTGTTCTTGTTCTGCATTGCATGGTCTGCACAGCTATGTTTGTGGGTCGATCCGCAATCTTCAGTTGTCATGGTTGACTCTTACAATATCTCCTTACAACATCTCCACAATGCAGAATCGGCTGATTCCAGTTCTCACGCATTGCTGAGTTTAGATTCAAATCAATACAGTGGGCATTTTCTCTACCCAAAAAATTGGCATTTCTGTAACCAAAATTGCGAAGATATCTGTTCAAGACCAGACTTTCCTCTGATTCCTGAGTGCTGAACCGCTCATCAGCCTACTTCGCCAGCCTGACATTACTTGAGCTAAGACCAGTACTTCTAGACATTGTAAGGTAGCTGTTTATGTGACGATCACCATGCACTGCTGACTGGAAGCTGACAAGAAAAAGATGGTCAGCGGTTTGACTTGACTGCTTCCTTGCAGGTCAATGATGCTACCAGTCAGTGCCAGCAAGGATGAGTCATCTCCAGTCGCACCAGAACAAGAAGATGACTCCGCTGACCTCATCAACCAGCAGCCACCACCAAGTCAGCAGCCACCACAAGGAGCTCAGGATACCGTCAAACAGGGCAAAGCATCAACAAGTCAGGCCGACAGCACATCAGAGGAGATGGATATCGATGTCATGGGCGATGCTGCTCCTGTTGTGTTCACAAGCGCCAAGCCTGATGACACCCAGCCACTCAGGTCACAGGCTGATGATCCACATGCTGCGCAAGCTACTAAGGACAATGCACATGCCCGTGATCAAGCTGAAGGGCAAAGCCAGCGAAGCAGTGCAAAGCCAAGCTCTATTCCTTGTGGGCCGCACCTGCCCAAGAAATCACTGATCAGGAGGTCTGATGACTTTGCTGACCCTGGCAGCATCAAGGCAGTCCTGGCTAGTGCGTGGTCTCAGGACAGTGATGTCGGCAAGCAGCTGGCTGCGCTGTATGAGATTTTTGGGGACGCTATCTTGCCTTATGTTCCAATGCTGCCATGCCTGAGTGCTCTTTTGTAAATTCAGCGACTGCTTTGAAACCAGGAATTCTGTGCATTTAACTATTGGAAGTTTGCTTGAGCTACACTGTGTGCCGGCACTGCCTGTGCTGTCTCTGCTGTGTGACATTGCTTTGACAGTATTGATGTGGTTATTGCCACCAAAGAACAAGAAGAAGACACAGCTGGGCCATGAGGGTTGCAAGTGATCTTGAGAGCCGCCCATCATCCATGACAACAAAAATACTGGTTTCTGCCGGGTTCGAACCGGCGACCTTCACGGTGTGAGCATGACGTGATAACCAACTACACCAAGAAACCACGCCACACACAGTAAATTTGGATTGAATGTATTGCAGCTACTGCGGATGACGATGTTGGTACGTAAACCCCTACCTAGTGCTGGTCGCACCGGTGTCGCTGACGCGAAATGGCAATCGGTATGCAGCCTCGACGTTTTGATACAGAGCAGTATCAATCCGCTGCACAGCTTGACTGTCTATACCTTGGGACCACCCCTCAACCCTGTTCGTGACAGGGGGGCCCACGATCGGAAATTCTCTGTCGTGACCAGCTCGGAGCTTCAGCAGTGTCAGCTACCGGTGGTCTCTGCAAGAGATCCGAGCGCAGCTTCGTCTGCAAGGTGACGATATGGTTTTGATTTCAAGTACTGGCAGCAGATTAGCCTTTTTGCAAAGTGATCACGATCTCTAAGCTCAGACTTGCGTCTCTTCAGTGCCTGCCTTGCTGTGGCTTTATCCAATGGTCTGCATTGTGCGTGCTGTTGCAGTGAAAACAGCACGGTGAGACCCACTTGCCACCAAGATAGTCATGAGGGCAGTTCAGTTTGACAAATGGGGCCCACCCAGCGTGTTGCACTTACGCACGGACCACCCAAAACCCAAATGTAAAGTGGGTGAAGTTCTGATCCGCATATGTGCAGCCTCTATCAACCCTGCTGACATTGCAATTCGCTCTGGCACCTTCTTCCCGCTGTTAGCAAAAAAACCAAAGGTATGTATTCCACCCCCCCCATGATTCATACTGCCAAGCCCAACATCCAGCACCTAAAAGTCTCCAGCCACAGTGGTCTGCCTAATGCAATGCAGCGCTAATGCAGGTGGTGGGATGCGACTGTGCTGGTGTGGTTGAGGATGCCAAACGCTCTGCAAAGGTAAAATGTCTTTGCTGCTCTGCTCTGCTCAACAGGCAGGTCCAGTGCTGCTGTTGTTGCATAGCTGCATAGCAAATGCAGAAGTCACTGTTTTCATGGAGACACAGGCCATTTGGGTCCAGTTTCTTGTAATGTTGTTGCTAGTAGCAGCAGGGTTACGTCAGTTTGGTGTGCCGTGGTTGCACTCAGAGTGGCATGTGTTGCAATGCAGTTCAAGCCAGGAGACAAAGTCATTGCCATGACTAACGGAGGCAACTGCCGCAACACTACAGGTGCGTTCCTGTGGTGACACTGCCAGTACAAACACTCTGTTAGTTTACTCCAACACAGCATGTACTGCATGCAACACTACTGCAGCCACAACTGCTGTGCATGCTTGCCCTGCACTGGTGTCATCCCATACAGCACCAGTTCACCATACAACCAATCAATTGATCAATCCTCCATCCATCCATCCATCGAACAACACACAGACCAATCACTCAATCATGCAGTCACCTGGCATGAGCATCCATGAACATAAAAACAGCCAAAACAACGACCCAACCGGAGGAATCAACCAAGCTGCATGTGGACAGGGTGCTATGCGGAGTTCATGGCGGTGCCAGCGGATGACGTAGCACTGATGCCACCTAACCTCAGCTTTGAGGAGGCGGCAGGGGTGCCACTCACCGCCCTCACAGCATGGCAGGTGTGCTGCACATGTCATGTCATGTCACCTCTGCATGTCACCTCTGCATGTCACCTCTGCATGTCACCTCTGCATGTCACCTATGCATGCCTCCTGTGCATGTCACCTCTGCGTGTCACCTCTGCATGTCACCTCTCATGTCACCTCTGCATGTCCCCTCTGCATGTCACCTCTGCATGTCACCTATGCATGTCACCTGTGCATGTCTCCTGTGCATGTCTCCTGTGCATGACATGTCATGTCACCTCTGCATGTCATGTCACCTCTGCATGTCAGCGCTGACTGACTACATCTACAACCTTGGTGTGCTCTCACTGCCCTCACAGCAAGGCAGGTGCGCTGCGCATGTCATGGCAGGGACTTGCAGACAAATGATGTCTCAAGCTTGACACTGTTCTGAATTCTCCCTTCTGTATGGCTTCTGTTTGGGAGTATCAGGTAGCATTGAGCACTGCCAGGTAGGCATCGCACAATTTTTTTGATATTTGCAAGTTCAACCAGCGTGTATTTCACAGTAACTGTTGCCGTGCTTAATGAAACAGTGTTCCAGACAGATCTGATGACCATGCATACGTCTGAAGCAACCTTATGTAACTTGGTTGCCTTCAAATTGTGTGCATAGGGAAATTGCACGTTGTATGCGCATACACAGATACAGGTCATTGCCAGACTGGCTGAATATGGCCCACACCGATGGTCTGGTAGTCTATTGCAGTTCATGATAACGTGTACATGGGCATACATGTGCCTGTCTTGCCATCGAACACAAAAATTGCGTGCTGATACAGCTATATATATACACTGCAGTGAAAACCGTATTACACTTCTCTCTTGTTCTGTCGGGTCATATTAGACTGGACCATGTCAAGCAGTTCAAGCCTATCTTGCTCTGGCAACAGTTCATTCACCTCTGCCACATCCCGGTTCAATGCCTGCAGCGCATCAACCCTCAAGTCACAATGCTGAATCACTGACCAATGACACAGAACGCGAACTGATTCTGGCTGAAAGACCCTCAAACAGAGACGGTGGCATATGCTTGACAGCAGTCTTACATGAAAGTATTGTCTTGTGTATGAACGTTGCCTGACCTGTAAATCTTGCCTCTGAGATCATATGCATCATGCTAGCATTTGCAGCATGCATGCGTATGACTTCATGCTGTAGCTTAAGAGTTCTTATGCACACCCTTATATCATTTGCACCATGCATACTTTTCACTGCATGCAGCACCACCAGCAAGCAAGTTCAGTCAGACAGCACCCATTATTGAGGACCTCAAACCTGTTTCTAATGGGCAGCAAACTTTACAGATTAGTCCAAAACCCTAAATCCTAAACCATGCAGGCCCAAGAATAGGGATATGCAAATTACTCATTGCACTGGACAAATGTATGTAATTATCCAGTCACGTTCCCAATTGATAAGTAACCAGTAATTTTCTATAAAACTATTACTGTCCAATTGCTATACATGACCGTTTTCAATTTTGAAAGCGGCAAAGCACTGCTCTTGCTCAGGGAGATGCATCTGCCAAGTTGAACAAAACCTCAAGCAATATTCCTACCTCGAATCAGGGATTTACTCGTTTCAACAGGATTGGCAGATTGTGATTTTGTCAAATTCCCCTCGAGAAAACCTATTTCTGCCACCAATTTCCCACAATTTCGGCACATTTGGGCTTATTTTGCCTGTTTTCTATGAAATGAAATGAAATGAAACTTTAAATGCCTGAATTACCTTGTTTCACAACCCTAACAGTAAATTAGCAGTAATTGCAGTAACCATTCAGTCTTGGGCCAAGATACTGTCCTACATGTGCAGCACCACAGCCAGACGACACCTGGCACACAAGAAGTGAGTCACCTGTTGGATGGTGTAGGCGGATGTGCGTAGCCATGTTCTGAAGCCAGTCTGACCCAGTTTGCCTCGCGCCATCAGCCTGTAAAAGTCTTCCTGGGCTTCCAAGGCAACCTGCAGATTTACAATTGCTAAATACAACCACATGCGGCAAATCCTGTTGTGCCAGTATTGGGGTACAAGTAGTGCAAAACAATGGGGTCATTGAAGTTTTGCTCACACAGAGACTGTACTGCTGTGCTGTGTATGCAGCGGTTGACAGAAGCGTATCGGTTGGTCATGACTCAATGACAATGCAGCAAGTCATCAGGTACTGACCGTCCAATGTCACAGCATGATGCAGTTCTTGACAAGACAGCCACAATCAGCTGTGAGTGAGTCTAACACCTCACCCAACCCAGAATGCACAGAAGTACACAGACATGTGTAGAAACACAACCCCAAATACACGTGAACACATCGAGGTGCACGGGAACACAGGCCGTAATACACAGGGTTACCTGGCGTAAGCTGGCGAAGTTCAGCAGGTGCATGGGAATACAGGCGGTAATACACAGGGTTACCTGGCGTAAGCTGGCAAGGTCCAGCAGGTGCAGCTCATGCACTATGAGGGCGGCCTGCACAAAGGTGGTGAAGTAGAAGAACTTGCCGGTGCCGGCCTGGCCCTGCTCGGCAGCACTCAGCAGAGCTTCTGTCTCTGTTGCATCCTCGCTCTCCACAGCCCTGCACAAGACTTTCCAGAGTTTACAAAATTAGTTTAGAATATTTTCGTAGCAAAAGTTCTAGTGGTGCCGGCCTGACCCTGCTCGGCGGCACTCCGCAGGGCCTCTGTCTCTTTTGCATCCTCACTCTCCACAGCCCTGAACCATTTTCTCCAGAACGTCTCAGAACTAATTTCAAGGCTTTGCCAAGGGATTCTTACCACAACTTTTGGGTGAGGTGTCGAGACTGTGGACCTAGTGGAGTGACAGATATAAAACCAACAAAATGTGGTATTGGATGATTACAGCAATGAAGACAATGATAATTATGATGATAGTAATATATGAATAAGATAATGATAGTGACAATAACTACAAAGTTGGTTGGTTGACAGGCATAAGGTGCATGCAACGCAAGTCAGCTCCCTCCAGACAGGCTTGTTTGGAGCATCACTGCTGAATTGGGTGACACAAACACACATCGTTGGGTTTTTTGTGTATGGTATCTGCATCACATGAGTCTATGCATCACATGACACGGGTGATGCAGCATCAAATAACCTGTGTCATGTGATGAGCAATGCATCACAGGGCACTAGTGATGTAGCAGATCGGAGCCCAGTTGATGAACCACGTCTGATCCTGGGCGCTTGCTTGGAAAAGAGACCATGTATGGTCAGGTCAGATGCAAAGGGTTTAGGGGCCAGGGTTTGTGATGCAAAGGGTTTAGGGGCCAGGTTTTGTGATGCAAAGGGTTTAGGGGCCAGGGTTTGTGATGCAAAGCATGCAGCTTGTTGTGGACATGAGTTACACAGCAGGTGCAACGATGCACTGATCGTCCTGTTGAGGCTGTGGGACAAGAGCGTGAAGACCGCCGTGGTATTTGCGTCGTTGTTCTTTCAGGAAACGTTGTTGTTCTTTTTGTCCTGTCTCAGAAACTAGTGTAGAAGGTGCACCAATTCAATAAGATGTGGTGTCAACAAGTCTTTGAGGAGTCTTGGCAGGGCTGATACCTGAGGGTGTGTTTCTGCTCCTGGACAGTGTGGATGAGGGCTCCATGGAAGATGGGGTTGCAGGTGCTCCCCAGGGGGGTGCCGCTGTATGAAGAGCTGTCCTTCCTTGACTGCATCAACCCATTCGTATCTGCAAGCACATGATGTAATGAATGAATTTACGGTGCTGTACACTGCTGTACAACAAGATATTTTTCCTTGACTGCATTATCTGCAATCGTGTCTTTTGAGTTGAAAGATTTCACAGTGACCACTGCCTTAAACAAGCTACTTTTAGTCTTTCTGCAGTCACATCTTGTGTTTGATGCAACACAAAAGTGTATGCTGTTTGGCAATCGTAGTGGGAACCTCCTGAGGCAGCAGCCAAAGCCTTGGGCTGGAGCAACTTGGAGGGTTTAGAAAACCTCAAACCCTGCATCATGATGTTGCACCTTCACACCCTGCTTCAATGAGTCAACGCAGCTATTTCCCCCTGTATCCGAGATTAGCTCTATACATTCATTCTGCTCTTCTGTTGCTATCAAGCTGCCAAATGTCCTCACTGGCTCAATGTTTCTGCTTCCATGCTCTCAAAGCTTTATAAGCTTCCCTGTTGAAGCTTCCCTGTTGAAAGATGCAAACCCTAAATCCATATGTTGTTGCAATGCATCAAATCACAGGCAAGGCAGAGCAGTACCAACATTGGTATCTGTAGTATTGGTATCTGCTCAGTTACAGGTGACTCACCAGCTTTCTCTATGACTCGGTCAGCGCACATGGCGTCCCCCTGGCCGTTGTCTCCCAGGAATATGAAGTCGTACTCGGGGTACAGCTGCACATACTCCATGAAGGAGTGATACTTGTGCATCCCCACTGGAGCCCAAGCCTGTATCATGTGATGCAGAAAGATGAGTCACAGAGAAGAAGAAGTAGAAGAAGAGCATGTGTTGTACTCGGGGTACAGCTGCACGTACTCCATGAAGGAGTGGTACTTGTGCCCCACTGGAGCCCAGGCCTGTACCATGGGATGCAGGAAAGTGAGTCATGATATTGAGGATGAAGAAGGACAAGAAGAAGGACAAGAAGAAGACGAAGAAGAAGACGAAGAAGAAGACGAAGAAGAAGACAAAGAAGAAGAAGAAGAAGAAGAAGGGGGAGGGGGAGAAGGGCATGTGTTGCTGAATGACAGGTCAACTGGTTGATACAACCCGCATCTTTTGAAGCTCACGCCTGCATCTTGTTAGCAGGCCAGACCAGGCTGGCCAAAACTTCTAGTCTGTTTTTTCTTCTTTTTCTTCTTCTTCGTATGCTGACGAATGACATACTCACATCATTGATATGATTGTTGTATATGGCTGAGACAGGGGCCCACCTTGGTGTAGGACTTCCAGGCTCTGTCCCGCTTGATGAAGATGCGGCGCAGGATGCTCTTGACGGCCTTCAGGCCGGCGTGCCACTGCCCAGGCAGCAGGGTGGGCAGGGCGTGCATGTGCCCAGATGTCACCAGCTCCTGGAAGCGAGCATAGATCAGCCGGGTCAGCAGCCCCCCTCCCCTGCATGCCACACCCTAAGTTGACTCAATGCCAGACCCTAAGTTGAGTTGAGTCACCCATGTTGACTCAACGCATGTGGCCAGATGTGGCCATTGAGTAAAGATCAGGCGGGTCAGCAGTCCCCCTCCCCTGCATGCCACACCCAAAGTTGGCTCAACGCCAGACCCTAGGTTGGCTCAATGCCAGACCATAAGTCAACTCAGTGCATGTGCCCAGATGTCACCAACTCTTGGAATCAAGCATAGATGAGCAGGGTCAGTAGTCCCCCTCCCCTGCATGCCAAACCCTAGGGTGACTCTGTGCCAAACCCTAAGTAGACTCAATGCATGTCACCAGCTCCTGGAA